>Ga0209503_10000153_pt1 | contig 47749 bp, 36 predicted proteins | sample SouAtlMetagenome_2_FD_187448 | JGI IMG/M metagenome (GOLD analysis project Ga0209503, IMG submission 187448) | Marine eukaryotic phytoplankton communities from Atlantic Ocean - South Atlantic ANT15 Metagenome (SPAdes) (version 2) | ecosystem: Environmental > Aquatic > Marine > Oceanic | place...
GGTCGGCGGCGGCGTGGGCGTGAGCGCGTGCTCGGGGCAGTCGCCGCTCGTCTGCACGCCGGGGAAGCCGTTGGGCATGAAGTAGGTCACGCCGTGAAATACCCAAATCTGGTTGTTGCCAGAAGGGCTCACGGCATTCGCGGCGGTGGGGCTGAGGAAGAGCGGCCACTTTCCTTCGATGCAGACGCCGTCGTCGATGGGCGGCGGCGCGGGCGGCGATACGTACTGGCAGGCGGCCTCTACCATGTTTCCGCTGGGTGTGAACACGGGCCAGTTGAGATTGTCGATGGCATCGTGCGCGCTCACGGCGTCGACGGCATCCTTGAAGTAGTAGGTGATGCAGCCGTTGATCGTGAGGTAGTACTTCCCGGCGATCGCCGGCGTCACGTCGACCGTGGCGGTGATGGTGTTTTGGGGATCCAGGTTGGGCTTCTGGCTGGTGGGCAGCTCGACGGGCGGCCAATTGGGCAAAAACGTGAGTACCTCGTTGTGTCCGGTCACGCATGGCCCGGTTCCGCCGGTGGCAAAACGCTTGGCGTAGATCAGGCCGTACGTGACGGCACCGGTGTGGTCCTCCATGTACAGCAGGTCTTTTGTGGTGCAGGACGTGATCGTGGGAGCGCCGTCCACCACCATGTCGATGACTTTCAACATGCCGCCGGGCGGTGAGGGCGGCGGCGGGCTGGGCGGCGGTGGCGAGGGCGAGGGCGGCGGTGGCGAGGGCGGCGAGTAGAAAACGCAGTTGAACGTAGTGGTCGACGATCCAGCATCCGCTTTCACGCCCTTGTACCCATCATTCTCGTCCATTGCGTTGTAGTAGTCGAGAAAGGTGGCGCCATCGCCCGCCGCAGGTTTGTAGTAAAACATGATGCAGCCCCGGGTCGTCAGCACGCGCCGACCATCGGGCAGGTCGTACACGCCTGTGGCAAACGAACCCACGCCGGAGCCCGAGGTGGGCTGGCCGGTGGGCGGATCATAGGTGGCGTACTTCCAGGTGGCGGTTTCCGGGTGTCCGCTGACTTGGGCGTCCGTTATGCACGAGTCGCTGCCCATGCCGCCCAGCACAAACTTTCGGTACAGCAGGCCGAGCGGGATGTCGCTGGGTGGGCTGAAGCTCAGCCAGTCCAGCGGACAGCTTTGGGCCCCAATACCAGCGGCGACGTCCGAGGCCGTGAGGATGCCCACGGGCGGCGAGGGCGGCGGCGGTGTGGGCGGCGGCGGCGTGGGCGGCGGCGGCGGGGGCGGCGGCGGCGAGGGCTGGGGCGGCGGCGGCGAGGGCGAGAGGGAGGGTGGCGAGGGTGGCGGGTGCGGCGGCGGCGGCGGCGAGGGCTCGGGCGGCGGTGGCGGCGGGCTCGCGCCGGGTGGCGAGGGCGGCGAGGGCGGCGGTCGTTGCATCGGCGGCATGGGGTTGGGTGGCGGCGGCGGCGGCGGGACATCCCCGCTCACGTAGCCCTGATACGGCGGCATCGGGTTGGGCGGCGGCGGCTCAACGCGCACGACGGGCGGCGGGCGCGGCGGGCGCGGCGTCGCGGGTGGCGGCGGAGGCGGGCGCGGGTTCTTTCGGCCGCCGATCAAGCTCGCCGCGTGGTCCTGGTCCTGGAGCGCGGTCACGACCGACGTGGTGCCCAGGACCGCGAACAATATGAATCCCAGGAAGCAGCACGGGATCAGGACGTAGGCAAGTATGCGATTCGGACCGTTGCCGTTTGCGCGCCGCTTCGTGCTGAGCTCGTTGATCACGGTCGCCCCCGTCGGATCCCCATCGTAGAACTCCTCCTCCTTGCGCAAACTTTTGAAGGTGAGGCTGGACAGGTCCGTGGGCGGCATGGGGCCCGCCCGCGGAAGCCTCCCCCTCTTTCTAAAGGGTGCCCAGCAGGCCAAATCCATTTTGTTTTAGAGATGCACAACAACTATTTTTAAAAAACACGGCACGCGTTGAACGCTACGGTGGGGTGGCGACGTGGGACACGGTGACGAGGTCCTCGTGCGTTTCCCAGATGGAGTTGGCGTGCACCCCGCCCAGCGCAGCGATGGCGTTGCCCATAGACACGACGAATGCCGGGCTGATCAGGATGGGCGTGCCCACGTACGTCAGGCCGACGCGCCACACGATCGATTGCTGGAACCCGGTGGCGACGACCATTGGCGATATCGAGATGCTTTGCACGTTGAGCCCGTGCGTCGTGAGCGTGCTACGGATGCTGCCCGTGATCTCGGCAGTTTCGGTGCTGGCCGCCGGCTCGGCGACCTCGTGCGACCCGGCAAAGTACTGCTCCGTCACCGAGAAGTGGGCCGTGAACAGGAACGTCGTGCCGGGCGCATAGGGGGGTGGCCGCGGCAAGGGCGGCGCCGCGGGCCTGTTGGGGGGAAGGGGCGGCGGTTCGGGCGGTGGCGGGCTGGGCTCCGGGTAGCTTGGAGGCAGCGGCGAGGGCGCCAGCGGCGACGGCGGGGGGTCCAGGGGCGGCCCGGCTGGCGGAGGGGGCGACGGCGGCGCGCTTGGGCTCGGCAGCGGGGGTGGAGGGCTCGGGCTCGGCGGCGGCGGCGACGGGGTGGGCGGATTCGGGGTGGGGGGCGGTGGGCTCGGGGAGGGCGGCGGCGGCGAGGGCAACGGTGGGGGCATCGACGGTGGCGGTGGGGGCTTGTGTGGAGGCGAGGGCGGGTGCGTTGGTGGATCGGGCGGCATGGGTGGCGCGGTGGTCACGGTCAGCCCCTTGATCGTGGTGGAGGCGACCTCAAAGAGCGAGTCGCCCGAGTGGGGCCAGTGGTCGTTGATCTGGGGCAGAAAGACGGGGTCGGCGAGCTTGTGCTCAAAGTCGCGCAATTCCGTTTGCGGCATCACGAGCGTGATCTTCCACAGCGTCACCGACTTCGAGATGTGCTCCTGGTGCACGAAGAATTCCCAGATCACGAGGCTGCCCAGCGCGTGCTGGACCGTGTTGCGCACGTCGCCCGTGAGCGAGAGCGCGCGCCGGGTGTGCGAGCCGAGGAAGTGCGTCTCGGTGAGCACGAACTCGACCGTCATGGCGTAGACTTGCCCCGGCATGAGCGGTGGGTTGGGCGGCGGGTGCGGGGAGGGCGGGTGGGGCGGCGACGGTGGCGGCGGCGGTGAGGGGAATGGCGGGTGGGATGGGGGCGCCGGCGGGGGCGGCGACCGGGGCGGCGGCGGCGGCTGCGACGGCGGTGGCGGCGCGGGCGGCGCGATGGGTGGGTGGGGCGGCATCGAGGGCGGCGGCCGGTCGAGGCGCTTCGGGTCGCGCGTGCCGTCCCAGATGGCCACGCCGATGGGCACAACCAGGATCAGGATCCACGGGAGGCAGCACCAGAGCGAGAAGCATGGGCATAGCCGTCTTAGTGGCGGCGTGCGCCGGTTGTCCACGACTTCGGCGTCCTCATAGACGAGGATCTTGCGCCTCGGATTCTTCACGGACTGGCCCGTCCCAACCACGGAGTGGAAGGTCAGGGCCTCCATGCGTGCCTGCCCTGCTCTTACTATGCACGCGTTCGTTCGGGTCTAATTGTGGGAACGTCTGAGGCGCGCGAACGCTGCGCGGATCTCGCCCGCGGACCGCATGACCGGCACGCGGAGGGCCTGCCTCAGCGCGCCCTTGGCGATGACCGCCACCCGTCGTTGGCCTTTGTGCGCCCCGCGCCGCGCTATGGTGCTCTGCACCGTGTACAGGTCTGTGCACGCGTGCACGGCGCACCCGGACGGCCCGGTTGCGTGCGCACGCACACGCGCGTGCGCACCCGATGCGCCTTCGTATTCCGCCACCAGGTGCGCCTGAAGCGTCCCCAGGCGAGGCGCTGTTCGGCTCGCACGAGCGCGCGATGCAGCTGCTGCTGGCACTGTGCCTGGCGATGGCGGCGGCGGTGGGGGCGGCGGCACTGGTGTTTTTTGTGGTGCTTGTGGTGCTGGCGGCGGTAGAACCGATGGAGCCGATGGAGCCGTCGCCGGTGGGTAGCGTGCGCGCCACTCTGCGCGCAGCGTTTCCAGCTCGCGCGAGGCGAGCGCTTCCGCAAACCCGGTGAAGATGCAGAAGGAGTTGCGCGGCAGCGCGCGCGAGCGCATCACGTTGCCGTAGTCGCCGTCGCGGTACGGGTGCGAGTGCGAGTACCGCACCAGCAGGTCGAAGAAGGCGTCCGCCACCTCGACGACGCGCGCAGCCTGCGCGGCGCACTGGCCGGGCTTGGTCAGGTCGAGCCCCGTGAGCTCCGTCGCCAGCGGCGTCGTCAGGAAGCGCGTGAAGCGCACCTTGGTGCAGTAGCCCAGCGCCAGCCCGCGCAAGCCGTCCTGGCGCACAAACTCGCCGCACCGGCCGTACGAGTAGTTGTAGTCGCGCTTGTTGTACTGCTCGTGAAAGGTGGTGGTGGCGTGCGCCGTGCCGTAGCACGTGGCCGCGTTCCAGTAGGGACGGGCAAACGATGCGGTTTTAGACGGGGACACGCTCATAAACGACACCGACGACACCCGCACAACACACAAGTTGCAAGATCAAACGCTCACCGGTGCGCGCATGGTGCCCAGGAAGCGGATCGTTGCCGCCACCTCCTCCCGACAAGTGTGATCCAGCCAATGCCCGGGGGGTTTGGCGCCAAAGCCTGGGAGCGTGTTCGCTGAGCGACCGCCGGTGCCCGGAGTCGGGTAGCCATTCCAGTTGGCGACCTCGATGAGCAGGCCTATCTTGCCCGGACACACGGTGTCCTTCCAGTGGAACACGCTCTCGACCACCTCTTGCACGGTCGCGACGTTGAACGAGGCGTGCGGCACCCAGCGATTGTTTATGTTCGTCTCCTCATCGACAAAGTCGATGTTGAAGCTGGGCATGCTGTCCTTGATCACGGGAAGGATGACGCAAAAGGCGGTCTGCGAGCCGTACGTTTGCCCGGTCCTGCACACCGCCGCGCACGGCCCCTGGCCGTCGACGACCGAGAGGTGCTTGATCACGCTCTCGGCCAGGTCGTCCATTGCACAACTTGGTTTCGTTACGCAAGCGCACGCGCACACACACAACTGGTCCACAAAAGTTGCAAACCACTGCTACTACGCGGCGACCGCAAACTCGGCGCGGTACGCCATCAGGTCCGCGGCGCGTCCCGTGCCGTTGGGCGCGCACTGGGCCTCGTGCGTCACGCCCTGCCAGTAGATTGCAATCGCGCGCGCCCGCACCCCGCGACGCACCTTGGCCCAGTTGTAGCGGCGGAGCATCTTGGCCTCCGCCCTGCGCACGTTCCCAATCTCGCGCCACAGCTCCCGAATGGTTTCCACGATGTTCGAGGGCAGCGTCGTGGCGTGCTCCGGCGGAATCGGCGGCTCGGCGCTCGGCGGCCAGCTCGTGCACACCCGATACCGTTCGGGCTTGTAATAGTCCATCAGCACGTAGGCGGGCACGGGGGCCAGCTGGTCGTCGGAGAAGTCGCGGAGGTACGTCATGAGGGAGCCGCGCGTTGCGCCCGGCTCCTGCGCGGCGCGATCTGTCGCCAACCAGACGCGCTGGGTGGCCAAAGCGTTCATGGCAGCGCCGTGACGACGGAGCAGCCTGGCAAGGGCCCAGTTGTTGCCATCGACGGCAATGGCAATCCGTTGGCAGCTTTCCCACGAGTGTCCTGGGTCGGTCGGCATGCCCGCGAGCGGCATCCCCGCCTCGAGCAGGTACGCAACCGCTCCGTTGTCGCCCACCCCGAACGCCTGGTTAAACATGTGCCGCAACCGATCCTCCACAAAGAGCGCCAGCTCCTGTTCGACGAGGATGAGCTCGTTCCACTGGTCAGCGTGCGCGTGGTCGGCGTTCATGTACTCGAGTTCGTAGAGGTAGTCCCACTTGTTCGCTGCCGACATTAGTTTGCTACTTTTGTGCGCGCACGTACGAGCACGCGAGAAACCGCCGGTTGTTGCGATTGTTGCGATAACCGCAACGTGCGCTGACACTAACTGGGAAGGAGCAGTAGCGCAATGCTGCTCCCGGGACTGGAGAACCTCCCGCTGCGGCTGTCGGTGCCCACCGGCGACTGCGCCAACCCTTCGTTGCCCACCACGGGGATATACGCCTACCTAAACACCACCATCGGACTGGTCGCAAACACCCCGCTGCCGGGCTTTCCGATCGAGTACCGGGACCCGACAACCGCGCTGCTCGTGCGCAAGGACTACTGGTTGCACGGGCGCCTCACGTTCATCGAGCTCTACAACGCCGCGGGGCACGTCGCATTCACACGAGACAAGCGGCAAGCAGGAACCTGCGAAGACACCGTCTACTCTGGCGACGCGCAACACACGGTGGTGTCAGTGTACGGGTACCATGAGCGATAGTGATAGGAGTGCCCCGTGCTCGTTTTATTTTGTTTTTATTAAATCAGCGTCGCCATCTGGGACGTCCCAATGCGCTGCAATCCCCTGCGCAGCGTCAGCCCCAATCGCTGACGCGTGTTGTACGCGTGCCGCGGCGAGATCTCCACCACCTGGTAGTGCCCCTCCTCGTCCTCGTCGTCGGTGTCCTCGGAGTCGGACGTCACGTACTTGGCGCCGCTGCGCTTCATGCGCCGTTGTTTGAGGTTTTGAACAAAGAGCGCCGCCAACGCCTTGACCACGGGCGCGGCGATCCCCGTGATCGAAAACATGACGAGGAGCGCAACGCGCGAGGGCGACGAGAAGACTTCGCAAAACTCTGAAAAGGCCGTGGTCACCGCGCGCAGCACGGCCTTGAGCACGATGGGCGCCGCGCGCTCGGCACGCTTGCGCAGGCAGAGCGCGCGAAAGTCGGGCGCGGCCGTGGCCTCCTGCAGCGGGTCGTTGCACGTGCGCATCAATCCCTCGTCGGCCATCCGCTCGGTGCGCACCGCCACGTACGCCTCCACGAGGCACACGACGATGCGTGCAAACGTCAAGAAGGTGAGGGTCGCTGTGATGAGCGCAAACACCTTTTTGGGCGACGCCATGGTTTTGAAAAGCGACACGCGCGCCCTGTTCACTCGCGTGGGAAAATACATGCTTCCACGACTCGACTCCTACTCCGTTTACATGCAAAGGGTCGCAGTTGCGCCCTTAGCGCTCGCTCAGCTCCCTAACACCTGGACACCGAACGCGGCGCTGCACGTGTGCCACGCGAACACCGCCTTCGAGAAGACGTCGAGCGCCGCGAAGCACAGGTCCTTGGCGAGCGCAATGTACTTGGGGTAGCGCGACTCCTTGACGCCTTGCCGGAACCAGACCGCCGTGAACGCCACAAGCGCGTAGCACGGCCACACGAGAAAGAAGGCGAACACGAGCGTCGTGTTCGCCACGCCCGAGTACGCGTTCACCAGGTCGATGAGCAGCAGCACCAGGAAAGTCACGCTGCCCGCGTAGGACACGATGCCGATCAGGAAGCCGAAGCGCGACAGGCCCTCGTAGTTGGCCAATTCGTCGAGCCCGAGGCGCGAGTAGGCGCCCAGCAGGATCATAAGCGCGGCGCACAGTGCGCTCGCGTCGACGGAACCGAGGATCAGGTCGTGATCCGGGTTGTTGATCAGCGCGTACAGCTTGAGCACCAGCAGCGGCATCGTCACCGCCCAGTCGGAGTGCCGGAGCGCATCGATCGCCCACTCGGAGTCGACGGTGATCGACTGCCCCACGCGCACCTTGACGATCTCATTGTAGTGCCACGCGGCGACGGCGTTGATGATGGCCGAGAGCGCGGCGACGTAGGTGGCCGCGCTGTTGGCGGCCTTGATGTACACGAGCGTCGCAACGAGTGCGAACAGCGACGCGGCCGCCAAGAAGGCAAAGGCCACGCGCAGCACAAAGATGGTCGCCTTCTCGTCAATGTAGCCGAGGCGCACGTAGGCCGCCTCCATGACAGCCCGGTGCGCGTTCCCTTCTTTCTCAACAGGTTGACCAGATCACATTATTAAACAGCCCCAGGGTTCGGGCTCCACAGGCGCGGCCCAGACGTAGACAAGCGAGTCGTTCTTGTGGTCGAAGCGCAGGTGCAGCACGTAGTCATCGCACGGGATGATGCCGTGCTTGTTGGGCAGGCCAAACTTGTGCACCACCGTCACGTGCATCACCGAGGGCGCGGCGAACGAGAGCGACACCGACGTGCCGCGGATCGTCACATGCTCGGCGCACTCCTGCTGCAGGGTCCGCACCGACATGTGGCCGCGCGCGTGGCGGGGAGAGGGGGGCGCGCCTTCGTTCTCCCCTTTCCACCAGCACACCTTCTAGCGTGGCCTTGCCACTCTTTGCCAACCGCCCGCGACGCATAAGTCGGCCCACGCTTGCAGCAAGATAGGATAGGCAGAGGAACAAAAGATGGAGGGCGGCATGCTGCCGACCTTGTCCAACCTTCGCCTGGGGGGTGCGACGGGCGTGACCCTCAAGTTGGTGGAGCGCCCAAAAGGCAAGGTCTCGGACGACAAGGGTGCGCAGGGCAAGGCGCAAAAGCTTTCACCGGCCGATCCCCCCAATCTTCCGACCACCGTCGACCCGAAGCCAGCCCTCAAGGCCTTGGTGAAGGCCTTCAGGAAGTCCGGAAGCGACGAGCGCAAGAAGTGGAAAGATGCGGTCACCGAGACGATGGATCGCAAGATCGAAAAGTACAAGGAGCGGCTGCAGGAGCTGCAGCAGAAGATCGCCATCGAGCACAAGGGTGTGCAAGAATTCATCGCCGCGGCAGATGAAAACCTGAAAGACCGCGCGACTTCCCGATCGGGCAAGGCCGGCCAGGCCCAGAGTTTTGCAAAGGATGCAGACGAGTGGGAGCTTGCGCAGGAGGTCAACAGCCTCTGGAAGAGCCTGCTGATGGAAAAGGCGGCCCTCCAACGCCTGGAGGAGGCGGCCAAGATGCGCAAGGAAAACCTCAGCTCGGGGTGGGACGAGAAGTGCGAGGCCCTGGCCGATGCCATCGAGCGGCCAATGCTCGACTTTCCGCAGCAGTGGAAGCTGCTGGAGACGTTCCGGCAGCTGATCGGCGGCTTCCTCAACAACTCGGAGACGGCCGAAGATTACCAGACCAACTACATCCTGATGGGCAACCCGGGCGTTGGCAAGACCCGCGTCGCGCGGCTCATCGGCGACCTGCTGGGCAAGCTCGGCATCTTCGTCTTCGACGACTACCTCGAGGTGGCCCGCGCCGACTTTGTCGCGCAGTACGAGGGCCAGACGGCCCCCAAGACGCGCGCACTGCTCAACTCGAGCGTGGAGCGCGTCATCTTCCTCGACGAGGCCTACGCGCTCACGACCTACGACAAGAAGGAGACCCCGCCCGTGCTCAACACCTACTCGGCCGAGGCCATTGGCGAGATCCTGACCTTTTTGTCCAACAACGTCGGCAGCTCGTGCTTCATCGCGGCCGGGTATGAGTGGAAGATGATGGACGACTTCCTGGAGGCCAACGAGGGCCTCGATCGGCGGTTCAACCAGAAGATCTGGCTGGACGACTACGCGCCCGAGGAGCTTGTGCGGATCTACATCGAGAGCTTGGCCGAATCCCTGGACCTGGAACGCGACGAGGGCAAGACGCTGTTCACGTCGGGCGCGCTGCATTACCTCACGGCCATCTTTGCCGAGAGGGAGAGCACGTGGAAGACCGGCGAGTTCCGGTACCCGGTGCTGCAGCGCATGTTCAAGGCGCAGGCCGGCGCCGCACTGACCTTGGTGAGCGAGACCAAGCTGCTCCTGTTTGCGGCGGGGGGTCCCGGTGCCGAGTTTGGGGTCAACGAGGACAACGAACCGACGTATGCGATCGGGCCGGAGGACGTCAAGAAGATCCTCGAGAGTCGGATGGAGAAGAGCATCAGGACGCCCGCGGACGGCATCTTTGAGCTCTGGTCCATCGCGATCTGCAGCGGCGCGTTCGATTCGCAAACAAACCGCTGGCAGATTGTGATGGATGCCAAGGACAGGGAGGCGCAGACGTGCGACAGCAGCAGCGACGACAGCGCCACGCCGGCGGGCAGCAAGCGCAAGGCCGCGGGCGGGACGACGACGGACGAGTCGCGAGCAGACGGCCCACGCCCGATGGTGATCGACGCGCCCAGGCGCATGGTCAAGCCGCCCGACCGCCTCGAGCCAAAGAGCCTGGGCGGACCGTCGACTGTCAATTATTAATTCTGTGTCTATTCCTTCTATTAATAACGTCGTCCCGTGCGCACTTCCCCCCGGTCCAGCGTGTGAGCAGGTGTGCACAGGAGTTCAAGAATAGGGACCCTACCTTTCCGAAAATAAGTGTAGAATAATGAGCTCGACCCTCGAGATCCGTTTGCTGCGAGAAGTAGTTGAGCACCCTGGGGGAGGGCTGGGTGCTCAACAAAATCCGTCTAAAGAAATCCCCTACCATTATTAATTGGTGCGACTCCCGGGAACCCCCATTCCCGCTCCCGGGAGCTGCCGGCGTCGACTCCCGGGAAAGAATAGGGACCCTACCGTCGTGCGCAGGGTCCCTATTCTTTCAATGCAGCTTGTGCCACCCTGCCTCTAGCTGCAATGGAAGAATAGGGACCCTACCTTTTCGAAAATGATGAGGAAATAATGAGCTCGCGACGGGAGATCCGTTTGCTGCGAGAAGTAGTTGAGCACCCTGGGGGAGGGCTAGGTGCTCAACAAAATCCGTCTTAAGAATCCAATAGCTCCAATTCAAACCCGGGACCACATCGACAATCCTGACATTTTCTGCAACTTTTGACAATTTTGTGGTGCGCAGCTGACATTTCTTGCGCAATGGTTAAGGACGAGGTCAAGGACGAGGAGTGCGACGGGGATGACGGCGATGTGGACGGTGGCGAGGTCGATGGCGACGACGGCATGATCATGGCCGAGACGGAACGCGCAAGTCGCGCGGCGCGATCGCCCCCGCCCTCGGAGAACGCGCTGGAGGAGGCGTGCGCGGTGATGACACGCAGCGCCACGTACTTGGAGGAGGTGTGCGGCCTCACGCGGATCGAGCGCATCAATGTGCCCGCTCCGCCGAAGACGCGTGCCGGGCCGCGCGACGCGTCGCAGGCGAGCAGCGGTGGTGGTGGTGGCAGCAGTTCCTCCACGCGTCCGGTGGCCCAACTCTCGCACGTCTTCTCGCTGCAACGGCCCATCGATGCCAACGCGCGCGAGAGCAGCTTCTTGGCGTACCAGACGGTGCTGCCCCTCGAGTCGTTCCAGCTGGCTGCGGCGGGCATGCGCAGCAACAGCGTGCGTGCAAGCGTGGTGCACAAGGCCAAGAAGACGCAGGGCGGTGGGCAGCAGACGACGCGCAACTCGCTGCAGGACCTCAGTGCCAGCTTCGCGTCGCAGTCGGTGTCGGTGGCCGTCGCCATGGGCGTGGCGCGCCGCGCCTTTGGTCGCGCGTCCGACCCTGGGGCCACGATCGCTACCAACCTTGCGCAGTTTGTCGACGGCACCACCACCACTGCGCCGACGACGCGGCCATTCGTGGCGACGAGCTCGACGCGCCTGCTGCCGCACGCGCTGCCGATCCGCATCGGCGCGCACAACCTGCTGACCACGATGCGCGGCTTCGCGAGCCGCGAGCTCGAGGCCGGCATGATCCGTTCGCTCGTGCCGCAGCAGGTGGCCTCGCTTCGCAGCATCTGCATCAAGATCTGCGACCGCGCCGACGGCGTCAACGTCTGGGCGGCGTGGGTGCTCCTGGTCCACATGCTGAGCGACCCGCGTTTGCGCAAGCTCGTGCAGGCCTCGCCCATCACCGACCACGAGGTGTCGGCAGCGTACCTGTTCACCAACTACGCGCGCGCCGAGGTGACGCGCCGGGCGCGCATGGACCAGACGGCCAACCAGAAAAAGGCCAAGACATCAGCAGCGTCGGACGCGGCGGGGCCCAGCTCCTCCCCCTCCTTGTCCTCCTCCAAGGAATCGCCAAAGGTGGCCGGGCAGTTGACCGCCATGGATCTGAGCGATGCACAGATGCGACAGGAGACGCAGACGCTCAGCCTGAAGCGCAAGCGGCCGCCCTGCTCAGGCGTCGTGCAGGTCTCGGGCGGCGTCCTCGACTACTGGGCCGCCGCGCTCAGCTCCGAGTACGCTTCGATCCTCAAGATCATGATCACGCAATCGCGCAACCTGGCCAACCAGGCGTCGGTCGCGACGCTCACGGGCCAGGCACCGCCCGGGTTCAACAGCGAGCGCAACGCCCTGCTGCTGGACATCTCCACGCGCAACGCCGTCAAGAGCGCAGAGGCCCTCTCGGGGCTGGTCGTCACCGCGCCTGAGCGCGTGCCCAAGATCGTGACGTGGCGCAGCCGCAATGCCGAGGGGCGCATGCGCACGCACACAGGGATCGTGCGCTCGTCGTCCGATGCCTCCAACACCACCGTGCACGCCGTGCGCGTGCCGCCGCCTCACTTGCAGGAGTCCACGGGGCACACCAAGACTGCCTGGTCCCTTGCCATCCGCAACGCGACGCCGCACGACGCGTCCACCAGCCTCGTGCCGGGCATCACCGAGGGCATTGCGCACCTGCACGCAGTGGCGACGGGCAAGGTTGCGATGCGCAACAACCGGCACTACGCCGCACGCGTGGTGGAACGGATCAAGCAACAGACGAAGCGCGCAGCGTGCGATGGGGCGCTGGACGTGACCCTTACAGGCATCGCACGCAGCTTCTTGGTGATGCGCGCCAAGCTCGTGGTCAGCGAGTCGCAGCTGCGCGCGGGCCAGGCCATGGCCGAAGGCATGCAGGTGGCGCACGAGGCCGCGCGAGAGGCCGTACGCAGCACGCCGGTCAGCGACTTTGAGTCGGCAGCGGTCACGTCCGAAGCCGCACTCGGCATTGCGACCGAGCCCCACGCCACGCCGTCCAACAACCTGGCACTCGCGCTCGAGGCCAACGAGCAGATGCGCATGCTCTTCAAGTCGAAGAACCACCGCGGCGATCCGTGCCGGCACCTGTGCGGCGTGGCCACGCCCGCCGAGCTGGCCGAATCGGCGTGCGAGGAGCACGACCGCCCGCAGACGCTCCTTCCCATCGTTGACTGCAAGGTGGACTACCTCGACGACCCCAACGTCCCGCTCGCGCCGCTGCCGCACCGCCGCGACGCCGGTTTGGCCACCGTCGCCATCACGCTCACGGTGTGCGGCGACTCGCCCGTGCGCCTGCCCGAACTGCTCGACCTCTTTGCGCGCGAGGAGCGTGCCAATGACGAGGTGCAGCGCACCTTTGAGATGGTCTCGCTCCTGTGCGGCGGCGCGGCGCGTGCGAGCGAGCTCAACGACGTCTCCAACTCCGTCTCGGCCGGGCACGTCAATTCGTCGATCGCCTCGGCCAAGCGCATCCTGGTGGGCGACCTCAACCTGCGCCTGTTCTGCACGCTCTACCAGGTCTACCGCGTCGGCACCAGCAACGTGCCCCGTTCCTACGAGACCACGCCGTGGAGCGGTACGTACGGAGCAGGCTTCGACATCGGCACCTCGGGCGGCATCGGCATCCGGGCGAGCAGCGTGACGGCTGATAAAAGAAATCACGGGAAAATCCTCATGGCCCAGGCGCAGGTGGACGAGTGGTGCGCCGAGGCGGCCAAGAACCACTACATGCCCGTGAGCGACACCCAGTACGCGGCCGTGCCGCGCGAGGCCCGCGGCGTGCCGCACCAGACCATCCCAGGCCTGCACGCCTACCTGGACGACTACGTCGACGCGCTGGAGCGCGCGCGCACGCTCACCGGCGTCGAGGACCGGCGCACCGTCGACTCGCTGCAGTGCTTGCCGCTCTCGCCCTTTGCCGAGCGCCAGCCCCCGCACGTCTCGGAGGGCTCGGACCCCACGGTGCCGCGCCGCTTCCGCAACCCCGACGACGCCGTGGGGGCCGAGGGCCGCGCCTTCCAGGTGGACGCGACGTGCGCCGACGTGGCCATCCTGCGCGAGCCACTCGTGCCGTGCGTGGCCATCACATCGCCACAGGACTGCATCTTTGGCCAGTCGCAGCCCTTTCTGACCTCGGTGATCGGCGCGGCGGCGGCGCTCTCCTGCCTCGCACGCTCGGCCTACCTCCTGGCGCATCCAGCCTCCAAGGACCACACGCCGGAGCAGGAGGTGCACCTATTGTACGTGCTGCTCAAGTGCTTCTACCAGGGCACCGTGCCGCCCCACGGGCTGTCGCACTACTGGGCATGCACGGCGGCGGTGCTGCTCAACTCCATCTTTACGTGCGGCCACGAGATGGCCGAGCGCGTCATCGTGCGGGGCAACGCGCTTGCGCCGGCCGCATGCGCCGCGCGCATGCGCGCCCAAGCCGCCGATGGCGTCCCCGCGATCGGCGCGCCGCTCAAGGATCTGGTGGGCGTCACGCACCTCGCCGAGGCGCAAAAGTGGTGGGCGCCATTCGAGCGGCCGCAGGAGAACCTGAACGCGTGGGTCAAGGTGTGCCCGCTGCTCGTGCTACTCTCCAAGATCAACGGTTCGCTCGACCTGTGCTTAGACGACTACGACGAGACGTGGCGCGCTGTGCACACGCTCGTGTGCGCGGGGTCGTGGCTGCACGCATCGCCCGACGGCATGCTGCCTCCCGAGGAACCGTCGCCCCTCGCGGGCCTGCGGTCGGCGGCGCACGTGCGCGCCGAGCACGTCACGCCCACGTTTGTGGGCCGCGCGGGCGATCTGCACGACTCGCGACCCGCGACGGCGTGCGTCGTCGGCGTGCTGCCGATGGGCTTCCAGCAGATCCTGGCGCTGCTGCAGGGCGCGAGCGCCGACGAGAGCGTCGTGGTTGACTACGCGCAAAACTTTTCCTTCCTGGTCTACCGGCCTTCAGCGGCGCCCGACATCCTGACCAACAAGCACAAGGAGCGATCGTCCAAGGCCATCTCGTGCGTCAACGTCGAGGGCGACGAGGCGGCCTTTGGCACGCGCGCCGACAAGCTGGCCGTGTGCAAGCTGCACCGCACCGCGTGGCTCGTCAACCTCGACCTTGTCAAGCCGCTCTGCTTGCGCGTGGCGCCGCCGCGACCCGACAAGCAGCGCGCACGGGGCGATCGCGCGGCGTGCGACTTTTGCAAGGAGCGCAAGCGTGAGCTCGACGCCGAGGGCATGCTCACGCAGCAGCAGGTGGTAGCCGATGCGCTGATGGAGCAGGCCGTGCTCGGAACGTGACGACCGGTTCTCGAATTTGCCACTGTTGTGTTTGAGCTCGTACGTGCGTCGCCAACTCCCCCGATGGACGATCTTGCGCAGACGGTCATGGACCAGATGCAGGCGGACGATGGGGCGCACTCCACGCTGCTCCTGGCCACCTGGAAGGACTACCGCACGGATTACTGGGACCACTTCCTCGTGCACCCAATCACCAAGAACGGCACGACGAGCTACAACGTCGAGAAGGCACGGCACAACATCTCTCGTGACGTGCACGACTTCCACTTGCACGAAACGCGCTGGAAGCCCGACAAGGTCTGCAACTTCGCCACGAGCGTGGACGTGGCCAACTTCCTCATGTGCAACGCCAAGGCGCGCCACGATCCCAGACGTGGCGACCGCCCGTGCCTGCCGCTGACCGTGGGCCCGTTTGACAAGGACCTGTTCAACCAGTCGCCGATGGAGTTTTTTGCGCCGGAGCCCGTCAAGGAGCTGATCGACATGCTCGGGTCGATGCGCCCGACGGTGGTGGAGGAGGTGGATTAGTGTGTGGATGGGTCGCGGGTTTTGGCCGAGTAACACGCTAACTTGCAACTTGTGACACCCAGTGTGGGTATCAAAACAATTCTCCCCACGATCGTGCCATCATGGTAAAGATTTCGCGCGAGAGCAAGGGTGGTCTGAACCTGAGCGTGGCGCGCGTCGAGAAGCTGGTGCGCAAGGGTCTGCCCGAGAAGCACGTGAGCGCGCGCGCGCCGATCTTCCTGGCCGGCGCCATCGAGCACCTGGTGCAAACGCTGCTCAACAGCGCGGCGGACAATGCGCAGGACACCGAGACGCCCGGGCACGTGCCGACGAAGCGCGTCCACCCCACTGACCTGATCAAGGCCGTGCGCTACGACCCCGACTTCTCGCGGGCGTTTTCGGGCTTTGCATTCGGCTCGCTCAAGAAGGCGGCCAAGCCGATCAACTACATCCTCCCTGCCGACGAGGCCAAGGACCGTCGCGACAGGATTGCGAAGGCGAAGGAGGACGCCAAGAAGAAGAAGGAGGACGATAAGAAGAAGAAGGAGAAGGCGGCCAAGAAGGGCAGCAGCGGCAAGTGAACGCGTGTGAGCGTGCGAACGTGTGTGTGTGAGAGAGCAAATGAACGAATGAATGAATGCGTGTTTAACCACCAAAGCAAAACACGAGACGGTGTCACACTCCCAACAAAAAGTGCTCCGAGCAGCTGCGGTGGTGGTCCTCCATGGGCGGGATTGCGTTGGCGCACCCGCGTCGCAGATCGTCGATCGACGTCTCGAGAAACTCGAACGCCACCTCGACGAAGCGCTTCTTTTCGCGCAACTTGGCGTCGAAGAAGGTGCGCGGAGGCAACAGCACGCGGCGGTAGGTAGTATTGAACCAGTCCCTCGCCGTTTTCAACTGCGCTGTGGTGGGAAGCCTGCTGGGGTCCTTCTTGTTGGGCAGGAGGACCGAGGTGTAGTTGGCCTGCGCCTCCCTGATCGGCTGCCTGAGCAGGTAGTGCTTCAGCTGCCAAAGGGCGGCGCGCCTCACCGCATCGATCGAGTTGCCGCCGAGCGCACCGCCCCCAAGATCGGGAAAGAACTTGCTTGCTTCCCCCAAGACGGGGAACTCGCCTTCCCACATGGTGACCGACGCGATGTTGTGCTTTCCCGGGAGCTCGCCGATGAGCTGCTTGCACAGGTCGCGCAGGTGATTCCAGTGCACCTTTGCCGACCAACAGTCGGCGAGTCGGGTCTTCAGAAACACCATCACGATCATCAGGTTGAAGAGGAACAGGTATCGCCACTCGGTCGACTCGGTCTGGATCAAGCGACGAAAGTGGCGTCCCTCGACATCGATGACCTTGACGGCAAAGTGCTTAAGGGTCTCCGGAAGGGTCTTGGGGTAGAAGTCGACAAAATTGCGCAGGGTCGCGTCCAGGTGCACGTACCCCTCCACGGAGATGCGGTAGATGGCCATCAGCAAGGCGTCGTGGTACAGCCGATGGTCGATGGCGGACGCGGACGGGTTCGCGGTCGGCGCGTAGCGCGCGTCCACTGAGAGCGTGGCCGTCTCGAGGAAGGTGTAGATCTGGTACTGGCGTGCGCCATGCAGCGGGCCGGCGCTGGGCGGCCAACGACCAACGACCGAGGGACAGAGTGCAGCCACGCGGGGCCCGCACACCGCAAGCGCCGTGAAGAGTATGTTGGTCGCCTCGTCGACGGCTTGGTCAAACGTCAGCGGATCCGAATGGGGCGTGGGGCAGCGCAGCACGACGCGGCCACAATAGAACGGGGTCGCGACCTCGGCCGGCAGCAGCTCGGCCACCCACGGTGCCGAGGCGGTGCCTCGGGACTCCCACACGCCGTTGAAGGCGCCCTTGCCACGCAACGCGAGCCCGCCGACCCGTTTGAGCTTCTCGTAGTGTTGGTCCACTTTCGTGCAACCGCGACCGCAGGCATCTCCAAGCCCGCGCTCGACAAGCGCGTCGCACAGCTCGTTGGCGCGCGTGTCCAAAAAGGTCAACCTACGGTCGTTGTCGTCCTCGCAGTCGTTCCACACGCGCGCGACGCGGTCATTCTCGAACGCGGCGACGACCAGTTCGCGGATGCCCTCGAGCGGCGTCGATGCCTCCCTTGTCGTCGGCTTGTCGAGGAGCCGGGCGAGGCGAGGGTGCAGCCGCAGGCACGGCGCTTTACTCGCCGCCACGGTTGCAGGCGTGGTGGTGGCGGTCGTCGGCGTCGGCGTCGGCGCACGCTTCTGACGCACCACCCGCTGCGCCTCCGCCTTGGCGGCATGCTCCTTCTTCTCCTTCTCGTCCTCCTCGGCGGCCAGCACCTCCACCCTGATCTTGACCGAGTGGTGCTTCATCCAGTGCGTGGCGTGGCGATCGATCATGGGGATCAGCTGGCCCTCGGTGGCATCGCCCGCCGGGCTCTTGTGCTCGGCGATGGCCTCGGGGGCACCCTTCGACTTTGGCAGCAGATAGTATCGGTAGCCGCGTTTGTACCACCCCTCAACCGCACCATCAAACTGCCGCCGGCGATCGCACGCCGGCACCTTTTTATCAGCGAGGTTTTGCAAGTAGGCGCGCACCATCGCTTCTCCCCACTGGTGCGCACCCAAGATGAGGTCGCTGCTTCCGAGGCCCTTGATGCACCCCTGGTCTTTCGTCGGCTGCTGCCGCAGCCGCGCCGTGTAGTTGAGCCAGTAGATCCGGGCATCGATGTCGTCCTGGCAGCCCTTGCGCTTGGGGGCCATTGTGCGCACGTACGAGCCCGAAGAGATGCAACGGGACCGGGTCGTCTACAAGTGACAAACCAATAATTCTTATGATAACGCTTGCCGGGCATCCTACTACTGACAACCGCGAAGCGCCACGATGCTGCCCGACAGCCTCGGGTCGCGGTCGCCCGTGACCGATGCGCTGTTCACGCTGCGCCTGACCGAGAGCGGCGACACCCCTGCCACCGTGCGCGCAGACGACGTCCGCGTGGTACCGGACGACGGCGATGCGCTCTTCTCGGCGGTGCTGCGAGCGCTGGTCGTCTGGGGCCGCGCTCCGGAACACACGAAGGCGATGGAAGACGTCGTCGTGCAGCGCCTCGACGTGTGGATCGACTCATCCGGTCCGCTCAAGCTCGATTGGGACGCGACGGGCTCCGAGGCGTCCGATGACGAGAAGTCCGACATCCAGAAGTTGCGCAAGATCGTGGCCGACCGCCTCAGGATGGACAGCAACTTTTACGACTACTACGCGCACTCGACATCCAATGCGAATGCGCTGTGTAAGGTGTACACGTCGCTGCTCGCGTGGCCCTACGCCAACCCGCTCTCAAACGAGCAGAAGGCCGTCATGAACCGGCAGCTCTACGCGCTCGGCCAGATCCAGGCAATGCGAAGCACGCCCAAGCCGATCAAACAGGGCATCGGCGTGGCGCGAAAGTACGCCGCGGACCTCGACCACCCCTGCGTGAAGGAGTGTCTGGACGAGCTGCAAGCGTTGTACGACGCGCCCGACAGCCGGCGTCGCGAGACCCAAAATGCGGTGGTCGCAACGACCGAGATGATGGGCCAGAAGTCGCCGTTCGTTTTGCTGGACGTCATTGCAGACATCTTGGGGGTCCACATTGACGTGTTCTTTTACGACCGCAAGAGCGGCGGAGTCGACTCGGCCAAATGCACGCACAGCTTCGGCCCGGACCCGCAGGACTGGGTCGAGGAGCGCGACGGCAGCCTTGCGGACGAATACGAGGCGGCTGGGCTCGGCAGAACCTTTCCGCTCCTCGAGCTGCTGTACGCCAAGGACACCAAGCGCTTCACGTACAACGTTCCGAGCTCCGAGTCGTCGCGCGAGAGGGAAGGCCAGCGACCCCTGCTCGACCGGGAATTCGGCGACGAGGACGCCATCCTGAGGTTCTACGAGACAATTCTCAGCGGCGATGGTGGAGGTCGCAGCCTTCCCGCACTCCCACCGTTCAAGGACCCGTGCAAGGAGGACGAGGACGACGAGGAGCGCAGCGACGGCACAAGCGACGACGACCAGAGCGATGGCGACGAGGAATATGTCGAGGGGAGCGAGGAGGAGGAGGACGAGGAGGACGAGGACGAGGACGAGGTCGTGGAGGAGACCCCCGTCGCAGATGCCGGCAACGCCGACAACGCAGCAGCAACCACAACAACAACGATGGTGGACGGGGACGACAATGCGCGCACCGACCCCGCAATGCGTGCTCGTACGTCGGCGGCGATGACCGATTCCGACGACGAGGAAGAGGTTGCGGACGATGATCTCGAGCTGCAACCGTCGGTCCCGATTCGACTGGGCCCGTTTGCGGAGCCCGATTACGTGTTGCGCGAGGCGGCCATGTCCGAGGAGCAGGAGGAATGGGCCAGGGACCGGATGCGGGATGCGCACGCCGCCATCATCGAGCACCTGTCCTCGCGCCGCGGGTACGGGGAGATCATGCTGATGACGGATTCGATGGACGACGCGCTGGCAGAGCAGTACGTGCCAACGGGCGGCGAGACGGCCGCCGTCAAGTACAACAACAAGCAGAACTGGGCCTGGCTGAAGAGCCACGACAAGGTCGGGGACCTGTCGCGGCGGATGGAGAGCACCCTCGCAAGCGAGATCGTCCAGGCGATCAGCGTCAAGAGGGATGACTACCTCAAGTACTTCAATGCGAAGAAGGCAAGCAGCGACGAGAACGTGAGGGAGAACGCCATAAAGTGGCTGCAGCAGTGGAGGGAGGACAATAAACGCCGCGACGGCATGCAAATGGCCCTGCGGCTGATGTATGGCGTGTTGGTGTTCCGCAACCACGACGCCGGCCCTTGGGTGGCGCTGCTTGCGTGGTGGCGGCGGCTCGACGACAAGGCCCAGGAGCAGCCACCGCCTGCCAATGGGGAACGGCCCACCGCCGACGATGCGCAGGGCAGGGAGCTCTGCAAGATGCACAGCAAGACCAGATCGACCGGCCCCTGGATCGACAGCGCGACCAAGAAGTACTGGGACGGGCTCTGGAAGTTCATGGACCACCTGTACTACTGGCTGGATCAGAACAACTACCAAGACATCACCCAACAGGCCGAGGACCTCAAGGACGACCCCACCTTTGCCGAGGAGACCTCGTGGGCCAACCTGGGCGTTCGGCTCAAGGCCGGCCGGCGATGACCGTGTCTTATTATCATCATTATTATTTTCTTAGACGCTTCTTAAGACGAATTTTGTTGAGCACCCGGCCCTCCCCCAGGGTGCTCAACTACTTCTCGCAGCAAATGGATCTCGCGTCGGGAGATCCATTTGCCGCAAGATCACAAAATGATCGGTTTCAAGAATAGGGACCCTACGCACGTACGTAGGGTCCCTACTCTTGCGTTCGGCTCCGCGTTCACTGTGCGTGAAGGCGTGGTGCCGAAAGAGTAGGGTCCCTACCGACGTGCGTAGGGTCCCTATTCTTGCATGTAAGCATCAAGCACCAAGCGATGGAAGCACTCCCGTCACTTGATGCTTGGTGGATTATTAATTGGTGCTATTGGATTCTGTAGACGGATTTTGTTGAGCACTCAGCCCTCCCCCAGGGTGCTCAACTACTTCTCGCAGCAAACGGATCTCCCGGGTCGAGCTCATTATTTTACTCTTATTTTGATAAATGTAGGGTCCCTACTTTTCAGTGCCGGTGGTGCCGGTGGTGCCGGTGGTCGTTTCCCGCACCAGGCGCCGAATGGCGTCCATCTTCTGCACCTCGGTGTAGTCGGCGCGGTCGACGACCGCCTGGATGTCCTTCTTGATGCCGGGATTCTGCTGGATGATCTCCACCAGCTCGCTCATCAGGATCCCCTTGGTCACGGGCGCGGGCGCCGCCGCCGCCTTGCCCGACGCTTGCGCCTTCCGCTTGGCTTTCTCGTCGTCCCTCTTGAGGCGCTCCCACCGCTTCTGCGTGGACGACAGGGTGCGGTTCGGAAACGACGGCATGATGCGCGACCACGCGTAGCCGCAGGCCGTCTCGTGCTGCGGCACGATGGTGCGAAGCTTCTCGAGATCCTCATCGGTCCACTGCTTCCAGCAGTCCATCTCGCGGTCGCCGCCCTCGGGCGAGGGCCCAGATTCCGTCGGGGCGGGGATCGTTTCCTCGATGACGATCGCGCCCTCGGGCATGGGGGGCACGCCATCGTCCTCGGTCTTCATCTTCTTGTTGGCCGGCGGGTCGAGGTCGATGGGGTCGGACGGCGAGGTGTTCCACAGAGGTGCTTGGAGCACGTCAGCCTTGCACGTCTTGAAGCAGTGCAGGCCCGCGCCATTGACATCGTGGGGGAGCGGCACATTGATCTTGATGACGCGCTGGACCGGGTCCATGCCCTGCGGGACGATCGCCGTGCACGAGTAGTGGTCGTGCTGGTCATTCCGGAAGTGCATGCGCACGTGATCGCCAGGCCCGATGCCCTCTTCCACGTGGATGACCTCGGTGTGCGTCTTTTCCGTCGCAGCGGCAGCCTCGCCGTTGCTTGCGCCGGGGTTCTCGATCGCCTCGACAAGCTTGGTGATGTCGAACGACAGGGTGAGGTACTGCCACTGGCGGGAAGGGCACCACACCCGCAGGCAGCCCTCCTTGTGCATCTGCACCAGCTCCTGCGGAAGGGCGCTGAGCACCTCCGCCTCCACCGGCTCGATGTGCTTGTAGTCGCTGAGCTTGGGGTTGCCCTCGACGATGGTCTTGCCCTGCGCCGCTTGCTCGAAGACGATCTTGCGCAACGGCACCCACCGCTCGGCCAGCTCGGCCGTGAGGCGCTTCCGGTCCTCCGCGACGTTGCGTGCCAATTCTGCGCGCTTCTCGACCACTACCCGCGCGAGCTCTTGCGCAAGACCGTTGCCCTCAAGCTCCATCTCGGTGCGCACTTTGTTCACACGTACGAGCGTGCAAAAGCCGATGCAACCGGGTGTGGCAGACGGATCTGCACCCGCGAGGTTATTATTTTAACATTATTTTAGAGTGGGTAGGGTCCCTATTCTTGCACATCACCACACATCACCACATCACCACATCAGCAACTTGGTAATCCTGGTAATCCTGGTCAGCACATGACGACTCCCGCGATGCCCCATGGCAACATTGCGGCAAGCGTGGCGATCACTATCGACGTGACGTCGCCCGTGGTGCCGTACGGGATGAAGCTCGCGCGCGCAAAGAGCGTGAACGCCCAGCAGGCCGAGAGCAGGATCGGCACCGCAAACCACACGAGTCGCAAGAGCCACTTGGCGATGTGGCCATTGTGGCACTCGAACCGCCCGCCCACGAGCGCCGCGGCAAAGAAGAAGCCGAGGCTGTGCTGCGTCACCCACCGTAAGCTCGCCGAGCGCCAGCTGACCGTGGTCATGATCGAGCCGTCGTAGCCACTGATGATGGCGAGCGACGCGATCGTCAGGAAGAGCTGGATCGACACCAGGGCCACGATGAGCAGCGCGGTCGTGTTCTCGAGCCACAGGATGTAGCGCCCCGTCGAGCAGCACGACGCGTACAGCAGCCAGCTGATGAAAGTGGTCACGCCCAGCACGAGCGTCAAAAGCAGCGTGGCCGCGACGTACCAGTGGGTCAAGAAGGTGAGGTCGAAGCCAAAGGGGCCGCCCAACCGCCCCACGGTGTACACGAGCATCCCCGTCGCGTGCAGCACGCACGCGATCCACGTGGACGAGTACCACGCCGCCGGGATCGAAAAAAAGAGCAGCAGCAGCTCGAGCGCGGGCCAGAGCGAGTCGGCGTACGAGTAGACCACTACCACCGCAACGATCGAGGCCGCGAGCGCCACGTTGCCCGACCCCGTGGCCGCCTCGCGCTCGTCGGGGTCCTCGGGGTGCACAAAGTAGTCGCGCCGCGTGCGGCACCGGCGGTCGTAGGGGAAGGCGAAGATGGTCAGGCCGACGGCGCACGCCCACAGCGCCGCGGGGCTCGAGTTGGCCGTGTACAGCCGTCGCGCGCGGAAGGAGTTCTCGCACACGTCCGCGTCGCCGACGCACGCGCTCTCGCCAAAGAGCGCCTCCAGCTCATCGAGGCGCGCAAAGCACGCCACCTGCACCACAAAGGCGGCGCTGAAGATCAAGACCGAGAGCTGCGCGATGATCGTCGCCACGGGCTCGCACCCGTGCTCGTAGATGGCGTCGTGGTTGAGCAGGATGATGCCCGCGGCGCACACGCACAGCGTGCCCCCAAACACGAGCGCGCTCGCCACGAGGTCGTCCGCCATCGCGTACCCTCTCGCCTCGATGTCCTCGTACGACGCCGTGAACCCCGTGACCTCGGCCGGGTGGTAGAGCGCCGTGCGCACGATGCGCGCGCCCGCGTAGCCCAAGAAGGCCGCCGTGAGCGCGATCACGTTCTCGCGCTTGCCCTTGGCGTCGTGCCCGCGCTCGCCCGGCTTGGGCCCCGAGATGCCAAAGATGAGCAGCACGGCCCAGCCGCACAGCAGCGTGTAGAGCGCGTCGGCGATGCGCGCGTTCACGCCGCCATTGTGCAGCCCGTAGAAGGCGGTGGCCAGGAGCAGGAGGCATGCCAGCCCGCGCTGCTCGAACAAGAAGTCGGCCTCCACCGGCGGCGCGGCCACAAGCGCCGCAAGCACAAGCGCGGTCGTGCGCATCGACGTGGGCACGTCCACCACGATGGTCGTGGGCAGCGCCGTGAGCGCGTCCAGGACGATGGAGGCCACAAAGACCGCACCCGCGCTGATCACGTTGCCCTCGGCGATCTCAAAGAGGTCGGACTGCTCGACGAGCTTGGGCGGCGCGTCCTCGACCAGGGGTGGCGCCGTCGTCTCCGCCGCAAAATCCTCCTCCGGGGGTGCCACTCCGGGGTAAGGGGGCAGCGGCTCCATGAGCCCCGCTTCTTTATTAATAAGCAACCCCACACACACTGGTTATTTCAAACTCCGACCGTGCTTACTGCTCGCGCAGACGCCTCTGGGTCTCCCGCCAGATCCGCTCCTGCTCTTGCGCGTCCTCCTCTCTGAGGGGCATGGCGTTTTGGCGCGCGGGGTTCAGCATCTGCCGCTCTTCCTCCCCGGCCAGCCACTCCGCAGCGCGCGCGTGTAGGTCCCCGCCGGCACTGCCCTGCCACCGCGCTCTCGCCTGATCCAACCGGCGCTGCATGCGCTCGGCCATCTCCCGCCTCCCAGACCGCTCTAGCCTGGCCTGCAATGTGCGCAGGCCATTGGGATCGTTCTCGTTGGCGGCGAGGCGATCCAGGAACTCCTGGATCGCCTCGCCGGCTTGCACGACGTCGCCCATGGCGTTCCGCAACGCGTTGTTGGGTCCCGGCTCGTCGAGCTGCAGGAGCCGATCGAAGCGCTCCCTGGCCCGGTTGCGGACCGCGTACAGGCGCTCGGACTCCCGCTCCTCGTCGGAGAGCTGGTGCTGCGGCCGGTTTGGCTGCCGGTGCACCCATATGGGCGTGGGCGACATGGGAATACGCATGTTCGGCTGCTGATCCGCCGGCGGCGACGCGCGGAATCGCTGCATCGGCGGTGGCCGCGCCTTGACGGTGCTGGGCTCGCGCGTCGGCAGGCTGTACACCCACAAGGGGATGAGGTCCGCCGCGTTTGGGAACGGGTCATACGCCTCGTACAGCGCCATCCAGTCCTCGTACCAGATCGGCTGATTGGTCAGCGGGTCCTTCTTTGGCGTCGGGGAGTCGTAGTGCTGCCAGAGCGCGCTCGCCTTGTAGTAGTGGTACTTGTACGTGCCGTCGGCCCGCGGGGTCTCGTTGCGCACGCGAAAGGTGCGCCAGTCGTTTGCGTCCCTTTGGAACGACTCGAGGGTGATCGGGTCCAGCTTCTCCTCGGCGGTGAACTCGTCGAGTTCGGGCTGGCTGAGCGCGTAAAACTCGCCCGTGCGCGAGAGGCTCAGGCGGTCGAGGGTCGGCAACATGGCCGCCGCTCCCCTTGACTACTACAAGTGAGAAAAAAACACGTGTTATCACAATTAAAACTCGTCGAGCTGCTCGCGCTCCTCCCTCGCCGCCCGCGCCCGTGTGCGCGGCCCCGCGGGCGCCGGCGCTGGCTGCGCACGAGCCGACGCCATCTCCGCGAGCATGCGCGCTTCCTGCGCGCGATTCTGTGCCATACCCTCCTCCGCCTCGCGCATGAGCTGGCGCGAGGCCCTTCCACGGCGCGCCCAATCGTCGTACATGTCGGGAGTGATGACCAGCGTGGGCGGAAGGTCCGTCATGTCCTCCCCCCACATGGGCGAGCCGTTCACGCCCACCAAGGGCTCGGTGGGCAGGTTGAACAGCTCCTGGTAAAAGCTTCCGGACAGCTCGCCGTTGTCGCCGGCCATGTTGCGGTAGTACGCCAGAAAGTCGTCCCCCTCCTCGTCGGTGAGCCCGTTGAACTCGTACTGGAACAAAGTGACCTTCATGCCGCCGCTCCCGCTGCCGCCGTGAAACGGGTTGAGGTTCTGCTCGCTCATCTTGATGTGCAGCTTGTCGACCCTAACCGAGGGGTGAAGCCAGTCTACGTTGCGGCGCAAACCTTGCATGACCTCGCCAGGTGTGGGGTAGTCGTTCAACGCGCCCACCAGGAAGAAGTGGCCGTTGACGCCGGTCATGGGCTCGAGCGGCCCGAGCGATTGGTAGGGTAGCTGCCCGGCGCGTATGGTCTCACGCTCCATCCGCCGCCGCTCGGCGTCGAGGCGAGCCTGGCTCCGACGCTCCGCCTCCTCGCGACTGATCTCGCCCCTCCACCAAGCCGCCCCGTCTCCGGATACGGTCGGAGCCCGCTCCATGGGCGGCGGCGGCGGGAGGTTGGCGCCGCCGCCGTGGATGCGCTCCCACAACGACGCCGCGTCGTCGTTGTTGAGCCTGCGGCGCTCTCGCTCACGCAGTCGTTCAGCAGCTGCGTCCGCTTCCTCTTGGCCGCCGCTCCAAAAGTCGTCTTGGTTGGCACCGCCGCCGCCGCCACCGAAGAGGCCGCCTCCCGGTGCCGGCGCGGGCGCGTTGCCGCCGCCAAAGAGGCTGCCGCCGCCGCCGCCAAAGCCGGCACCACCGCCGCCGCCAAAGAGGCCGCCGCCGCCACTGTTCAGCGGCGGCGGCACCGGCGCGGGCGCGCCGTTGCGGCGCAGCGAGGCGGCGACCTCGCTCAGGATCGGGTTGCGGCACTCTGGGCAGGTCGCGGTGTTGAAGTTGCTGCGGCTCATGTGGGTGAGGAGGCAGCCCTTGTGGTAGACGTGCCCGTTGACGCACGCCTGCGTCAGAAACAGCCCAGGCCCGGTCCACGGGTTGGCCTCGCTGTCGGCGCTCATGGGGTACGCGCAGATCGTGCAGTCGACCTCCTCGCCCCGGTCGTCCTTCCACGCCACCTCGTTGAGCGCCACGCCGGTGGTCACGGGCTTGCCGCACGGCGGGCACACCGGCAAAAGGGGGAGCGACATTGATCGTTCTTGGTTACGTACGAGCACGCGCACACACCTAACAACACGCAACGCGGTGCACGTTATGTCATGTGTCATGCGCCCGCCTCGTCGTCGCTGCTCTCGGGGTACTTTGGCCACCCGAATGGTGGTGCCCAGTTCCCGTTGGCGTCGCCAATCATCGTGCCGCCTCGCCTGATCCGAGGAATTGCGTGCCAAGGGCCGTTCCACTCCTTGAGGTTGGCTTCTGCGTGGTACACCTCGTGGTCTTCCATGGACTCGACGATCGGATCGATCTCATTCGCGATCCAGTCGAAGCGGTCGCTGGTCCGCCTGAGCTTCCTGAGTTCGCACCTCACTGCCGGTGTCATTGTCGCCCACGTGACGCCCTTGTGCTTGGCCCACCAGTTGCGCAATTCCTGCCGGGCGTAAAAGGACGCAGCACTGTACTCCTTCTTCTTCTCGTCCAGATAGTCCAGCCGCTCCCTCGCCAGGCGCGCACGCCGGTGGCGGGCACCCATCTTGTAAAAGTAGTCCTTGTCGTTGTCTGGCATCGGCATCGGCCAGATCACCGCAATGGTCGACGTGTTCTCGGGCGTGGGCGCGTCGGGGAAGACGTTACGCGCCAGCGTCATCCAGATGGCGTCGTCAGGGCTGAGTGCATAGAGCAGCTTGTTGGCCATCAGCAAGTTGGCCACGGTCTCGCATGCGACCTCCTTGGCGCGGTGCTCTTCCCCCGCGGTGATCTGGGCCAGGATCGACTTGACAATGGAGCGCTCGCCGTCGCCAAAGGCTTCGCGCATGGCGGCCGCAGCGGCCGCGGTGGTGGTGGTGGTGGTGGCAGCGACGGACATTGCGCAAAGAAAGGTGTTTTTTTTGCGCACACGTACGAGCACACACTCCACACGCGCGTCCCGCCACTCCGCGCTCAGGCGCCGGGCAATATCGACTGCCGGATGACGCCCCAGCGGCCCCAATTGTAGTAGTCCTCCGTCGACATGTCAGGCGGGGAGGGGTACTGGGTCATCGAGTGGACGACGTGCGGGAAGTCCGCGTTGATGAGCGTGCGCGCTGTGCCGTAGTTGTGCCAGGCCTCTGCCTGAACAGCCCAGGACGGCCGGTTGGTCCGATCGTTGACGGACCAGGGGGCGAACTGGTGCGCCGTCTCCTCGGAGACCTTGAGCGAAAACTCGCAGCGCAGGATGCCGCTGTGGATCGTGGCGACGCCGTTGCGCGACTGTGTCATGTACTCGCGCTCGAAGATCTCCACGCGCAGCCGGTGGTACCAGGGGAAGCCGTTGTTGCCCGCCCTAAAGTCGGCGTTGTTGGCCATGTAGGTGTCAAAGTGCGAGCGCATGGCCTCCTCGGCGTCCAGCTTCTGCTGCGAGCCCATCGATCCCTTGAGCCAGAAGCGCCAACGGAACGTGACCGCGTACTCGGGGTCGGTGGGGTCCATGAAGCGATACGCCCTTTGCGCAGCCCTGCTCTCCCCGCCCTGCAGATCGGGCGTCATGGGGTCGATGGTGGGGGGATCCGTGGGGTCGTACGGGGGCGACGTGGGCGAGTAGCCCGGCGACGTGGGCGAGTACGCGGGCGACGTGGGTCGGTAGGGGCCCGTCTCCCAGTCCTCCTCCTCCATCTCCCCCTCCCTCTCGTCCTCTAACCTGGCGAGCATGGCTTGCTCTACGCGATGCGCCTCATCAAGCCGCTCCTGCCGCGCCTGTTCCTGGAACGCCGCGCTCGACGACGGCCCGGACCCCGCGACCTGGATCACTGGCGGCAGGGGGAGGAACGTGTAAGTGGACCACGCGTCGTACTCTGCCTGCGTCATGGTCGGCTTGCGCACCAGATCGTACGGGTAGACGGCCAACCGTCGGCTGAGGCGCAACGGGCCGCGCCGGATGGTGGGGAAGTCCTCCGCAACCACCGATATGGCATGGGCCACGCCGACAATGCTGCGCATTATTATCCCAAAGCCGTCCTCCGGCTGCGAGTAGTGCTCCAACGCGATGTTCTTGCAGGCGTCGACAAAGGCCTCCGCGAGCGCAGTGGTTGGCATGTACAGCTGGAAGTCGATCCGGCTGACGGGGGAGCCCGAATCCGCCACCGCGTTCCGCGCTTGTGCTTGGGTGCTGGTGGAAATGGACAGGCGCTGCTGGATGTTCAAGTCGCGGGCGACGGCATCCTCTTGGAACTGTCCCTGGTTGTGGAACCAGCGCGACAAGAAGTTGCGTACGTGGATCCCCACCTCCAGCACATCCATCATCCAGATGCCCTTGACGAAGAGGCGCCACTCGACGGGCACGTCCGTGAGGCCCTGCGGGCCCTTGTACCCTGGAATGATGCGCATGGGGTCGTCCTCGAGCGAGTAGGCGCGCCAGTTCAAGTAAACGTCCCGCACCATGGTGAAGGACACCGGGACGTCGGGACGCGCGTCCGGCCAGTCCTGCAGGTAGCTCCACGACCCGTAATAGCGAGCGTCCATCTCCTCGTTCGTCGAAACGGCCGCACCGATGATGCCCAGCCAGCGGCGGATCATCGAGCCAGCGCCGTACCTGCGCTTCTCGGCCCCGAAGAACCGCTGAAAGTCGTTCGCGGCAACTTGTGGCAGCCACATCTTGCACGTGACGAGGAGCACCGGGGCGTCTTGCGTGGGATCGTCGTCGCCACTAAAGGTTACGTGATACAACGTGCTCTCAACCTCGAGGCGTTGTCGCAAGCGCGAGACCAATTGCGGACTCTGGAAGTTGGTCAACATGTACGTCTCGAGCGTCCCCCTCACCTCATCGTTCACGTGTGGGAAGTCCAATCGATCTTGGGCCACCGAATCGAGGGGCTTGACCCAAAAATCCCACTGAACGAGCTTGTCGGTGGCCCGCTGCGGGCCCAGGCGCTCCTCGCCGCGCCGAAGGGTGGGCAGGCGCGTCGTCGCCGGCTGTGCTGGCACAGCCGCCGGTGCTGCCGGCGCAGCCGCCGGCGCTGGTGCGGCTGCCGGCGCTCCGGCCCCGGGCATGGGGTAGCTCTCGGCGATCTCGATGCGCGCAATGTCGGTCGGTTGGGCGCGGCAGTCGGGGCACGGCGTCGTCTCGACCCGCGTGAGCAGGCCATGCGCGCACCACTTGTGGAAGTAGTGGCCATTGCCACAGTAGTCGACGTAAAAGGGCGTGGACTGCGCAGCCCAAGCGCGTGCCGGAGCGTCGGAGACGTTCGTTGCCATCGGCTCCATGCAGATGCCGCAGTCGGACCCCTTGATCTGGTCCTCGAGCGTCTCGCGAAAGACGAAGCCGGCGATGTGCTCCTGGAGCTGCTCATCGCGGTTTCGGAAGCGGACGGGCGTCATGCACGGCACGCACTTTTTATCGTCGTTCAGGCTGAGCTTTGACACGTTGGGAAGCATGGCAGTATCTTACACTAGCACACACAACTCGCAAAGCGTCACGGTCCTACCACACATGTGCACAACTCACCCTTTATCACTCAGAACCACTCACTCCTCTAAAAGTCGGCCTCCAGCGTAAAGTTGTTGGTCATGATGCTGTCGGAGCTGCCGCTGTTCACGCTCGACATGACGTTGGCCTTCTGGTACTCGGCGACGCGCTTCTCGAAGAAGTTGGTCTTGCCTTGCAAGCTGATGAGCTCCATCCAGTCGAAGGGGTTGTGCGAATTGAACAGCTTGGGCGCGCCGAGCGCCACGAGGAGCCGGTCGGCGCAGAACTCGATGTACTGCGACATCATGTCGGCGTTCATGCCGATGAGCGCAACCGACAGCGCCTCGCACACAAACTCCTTCTCGTACTCGACGGCCTCGCCGATAATGGCGTGCAGCTCGGCATCCGTCAACTTCTTTTCTAGCATGGAATACAGGAGACAAGCAAAATCGCAGTGCATGCCCTCATCGCGCGAGATGAGCTCATTGGAGAAGGTCAGCCCGGGCATCAGCCCGCGCTTCTTGAGCCAGAAGATGGCGCAGAAGGAGCCCGAGAAGAAGATGCCCTCGACGACGGCAAAGGCGACGAGGCGCTCGGCAAAGCGGTTGGAGCCCTCGATCCACCTGAGAGCCCAATCGGCCTTCTTGCGCACGCACGGCACCGTCTCCAGCGCATTGAAGAGGTGGTGCTTCTCGGCCTTGTCCTTGACGTACGTGTCGATGAGCAGCGAGTAGGTCTCGCTGTGGACGTTCTCGATCATGATCTGGAACCCGTAGAAGAAGCGCGCCTCGGGGTATTGGACCTCGCCACAAAACCGCTCGACGAGGTTCTCGTTGACGATGCCGTCGGACGCGGCAAAGAAGGCCAGGACGTGCTTGATGAAGTGCTGCTCGTCCGGCTGGAGGCCCTCCCAGTCGCGGAGGTCGTTGGCGAGGTCGATCTCCTCCGCCGTCCAAAAGCTGGCTTGCGCCTTCTTGAACATGAGCCACAACTCCTTGTGCTTGATCGGAAAGATGACAAAGCGCGACGCGTTCTCCTGGAGCATCGGCTCGGCCAAGTCGTCGGGGTGCGGCTCCAGGGGCATATCGAAGGCGGTAGAAGGTTGTGGAGGTAAGTTTGCGTTGCGCCAAGAGAGCGCTCCTCGATGGGCGTTGACTTAGCGCAGCACTTTTTAGGAATGTTACAAGTTGCAAAGCCGTTACACGTTTGCGTATAACCCCACGAACGCGTGCGTGCAGCTACGTTGCCCTATATGGCATTGTCCCAGACGCGCTGGAGCGCGTTGGACGCCTCGAGGTACGTGCCCTCGGGCACCATGTCCTTGCATTCAAAGAGAAAGTCGGACAGTGTGCGCAAGTCGTCGGCGCGTCCCGAGTACGTGGGCGGCGGCTGTCGCGGCAGTCGCGACGGCCGCATCAGCGAGGGCGGCAACCGCCACGGATCGTACTCCCACGCCGGCGGCGGGCCAGGGGGCGAGGGTGGCGGCGGCGGCCGCGCCCTTTGCTCGAGGATCTCCTCGTACTCGGCCATGGGGTCCGGCGGCGTCGCGGCGCCCGAACGCGTGCCCACGATCGGGACGTTCATGTCGGTAAGATCGGCCTGCGGCCAGTCATTGGCAACCGGGTCGATCCTGTCGTGGTCGGGCAAGTGGCTGGCCTTTCTCCAATCGTAGACGGCGATCCGGGCGTTCTGGCGCGGGTTGCGTGGCTCCGGGTATGCGCAAAGCGCCCATTCTCTGAGCTGCGCAAAGTGGGCGTCGGCGACGCCGTGTGGGATCTGGTGCAGGACGCGCTGGTCCTGCGCGTTCATGCCGTCGCTGGCGACGAACGTCGTGTAGACGGCGCTGCCCTCGTCGCCGCGGATGTGCAAGACGCGGCCGGACGTGAGGTAGTTGCACCAGTTGATCGGGTCCTCGGAACTGAGTGTTGTGGAGATGTGGCTGGCAGGCACGCAGTTGGTGAACTTGGGATAGAGCAGGATGTTCTCGACCGGCACGTTGTAATACTCGTCGTTGAAGGGAAGCAGGTAGGTTGCGCACGTGTCGTTCGGGCCGGTGCGCGGTATCCGCGCCACGGTTGTCATCGACGCGCGCACCGTCTACGAGAATGCGCCACAAGTTGCAATTCGACCGTCGCCGTTGTCGGGTTTGCAACTTGTGAGTTCGACGTTGGGGCCACAATCGCGACAACGGGGAGGTGTCCCGCGCCCCGATCGCGACCCAATCTTTGTGCTCGTACGTAATGTGCGCAGTTTGACAATTTTGTGTTTGCGCGCTTGTCAGATATTTGCACAATGGGTCGCAAGGACGCGTTCAAGGGCACTGAGGGCGTGAAGCGCGCGGCTGCGGCCGCGCCCGAGGCCGAGGCGGCGGCGCCCAAGCTGGCGAAGCGCGAGCCCGTGCTCCTCGACAAGCTCGATGTGAGCAAGATCGAGCTGGGCAGGGTCACCGAGGGCAAGTCCAAGCTCGACTCGTTCGTGCCCCTCAACTACGAGGGCGGCCGCCTGCACCTTGCGCTGGCCAAGCTGCCCGACTACACCCGCGCGCCGTTCAAGGCGGCCCCGGGCAAGGACAAGCACGGCAACGAGCTCCCAGGCGATCCGGCGTGGGGCATGGCCTTCGACCTGACCCCGACGCAGCACGCGAAGTTCAAGGAGCTCGAGGAGGCGGTCATCACGAAGCTCGTTCCCATGCGCAACGAGCTCCTGCCCGAGCTGGCCAAGACCAAGGCGGACCGCGGCGGCGTGACCGAGGACAACGTGCGCGACGCGTTCAAGTCCAAGCTCAAGCCCGCCAACGAGGAGAAGGGCTACGCGGCGAACCTGCGCGTCTTCGTGCAGCACCACGCCGAGCGCCCCATGACCAAGGTCTCGAAGATGCACCTCAAGGAGCGCGAGGACGGCACCAAGTACATCACCAAGCCGGTGCAGGGCGGCCTCGCCGACTTGCAGAACGACCGCCTCGCGGTTGTGCCGATCATCTCGCTCGTGCGCGGCGTCTACTCGGGCGGCACGGGCGTCGGCATGAAGTTTGAGCTCACGGCGTGCGACATCCTCACCAACCTGCGCGAGACCAACGTGCCCGAGCCCAACCGCGACGGCGTGGAGGGCAGCGACGAGCCCACGCCCGAGGACGAGCCCGCGATCAAGGCCCCTTCGGCCGCGGGCTCCGAGAACGGCGACCCGAACGACACGCTCCCGCCGATTGACGACAACTACTGAGAAGCGCGACGCGGCCGCGCCCTGGAGGCGCGGCCGGGACCACCGCTAGAAACTCGAGATTTAGTGTGGGTGTGGTGTTTATGAGTGAATGGATTGACATGACAACAAAACCACTTTCCATCCGCGGCGTGGCGCACCCTCCCCCGCCGCGCCGGGGCGGTCGCTCCAACCGCGCCGACCTGACCGGTGCCGAGATCGACTGCACCAACCTGTCCGGGAAGCCGCTCCTGTGCGAGCACGACCACGGCGACCGCGTGGGCACGGTGCTCGCGAGCTGGAAGGGTCGCGACGGCTCGCTGCGGGTGGCGGCCAGTGTGGAGGAGCCCGGGGCGATCGAGATGGTGAGGAATGGCACGATGCGCGGCCTCTCGCTGGGCACGGGCATGACGCTCGATGGCGACGGCAACGTGGCGTACCGTGGCCAGGACGAGCTTTCGATCTGCGAGGAGGGCAAGCGACCGGGCACCTGGATCGACACCATGGACGGAGTGCCGTGCCGGGCCGTCGAGTGCTTTTCAAAATCGAAAGCCGGTGAGCAAATGTGCCACTCCAAGCGCTAAAATCATATGGCACCACTGCGCTCCCAAGTAGTAACCAGGACTCTTGTCCCGCACCTCTACCCACGCACTGCACCCAAGAATGTCGGAGGCCGAGCTTGCGTCCACCAATGCCGCCGCAGACCAGAACCGCGACGACCTGGTCGAGCGCCTGAAGGCCGAGCTGGCCGCCAAGACCGAGGGCGAGGCCCGCGCCAACGCGCGCATGAACGTGTACGAGGCCAAGGAGCGCGCCAGAATCTCGGCGTGGCAGGACGACGCCAAGTTCTTCATGTCCGAGTTCGTCAACGAGGAGATCGATGCGCACCACCCGGGCATCTCCAAGGACGACGTGGCGCCGCTCGGCAACTGGGCCGCGTCGTACCACGAGAAGGCCGACATCGCCTCGCAGGGCGCGCTCGCCGCCGTGTCGTACGTCGCGTCCAAGGGCATCAAGCGCCTGCGCGAGCAGGCGTCGCAGGGCGCGCAGGCGGCCACCACCCTCGCCGAGACCATGAAGGCCAACGAGGAGCTCACGGCGCAGAATGCCAAGCTCCAGAAGGACTGCGACGACTACAAGATCCTGTGCGACGAGCGCCAGAAGGGCCTCGAGGTGCTGCAGGCCGAGCTGGTCAAGGGCGGCCTCATGAACGAGAAGTTCAACTTCTCCAAGCTCACCTCGCGCGAGCAGACGCCTGCGGAGCCGCACGCGGCGGCCGGCGCCACGGCGGCGACGCCCTCGCTCGAGGTCGTCAAGGCCGAGGCCTCCAAGGCGGCGGGCTCCGGGTCGGGCAACCCCATCCAGCAGGACGACCTGCTTGCGGCGCTGCTCGCGAGCAGCAACGGCGGCCTGCGCATGACCCCGAGCGGCACCAACCACGCGCACGTGGGCGCCATCAGCGGCGAGGCCGACATCGGCTCCATCCTGCGTGGCTCCGCCATGTAAACGCGGTCACCATCGCCACCACCACCACCACCACCATCAAACGTGTCACCTATGCGCCGCCTCGCGCTGTGCTGCTGACCGCCAGCGGCAGCACAGACCCCCCTAGTCGTCCTCCTCCCCCCGTGCAGTTTTAATAAGAGAGCCGTGTCTGTGTATTTTCATGACTGGTTGCGGGCACCCGTTTCTCCCCCCTTCCCCCCACTCCTTCACCCGCTAACCCGGTTCCGTGTTGCAGTGTTGCAACCAAGCCGTAACGCGCACCCGCGCACCCGCGCACCCACCCACGTAACGGGCCGCCATGGAGGTGGAGGCGCTCTTTGCGCTGGCCGACCAGGCCCGGGAAGAAATGCAAGTTGGCTCCGAACTTGCGCAGCTGTGCGGCGACGACACCAAAACGCGCGCGTCCAGAAACGGCCAGGTCATGTACAGCTTCGACTCCCATGGCGACGTGCACGCTTGCTTTGGGATGCAGTGCCCACACGTGCGCCTCAACCACGAGAACCAGTACGTCTGCGGCGTCTCGGGCCACGTCGTGGGCGTCGAGCACACGTGCGACCCCGACCCGGTGTGGACCGGACGCTCGAGAACAAGCGCCAATCCGGACGACACGGCGGGCACGCCGATCGGCGGCTGGGTCAAGCGGCGCGACATGTACGCCGCAAGCGTGGCCGCCTACAAGATGGCGAATCAGATATCGGACGCGGAGATTGCGCCTGTCACTCCGGCGGCACCGGCGCCCGCTCCGGCCATCAAGCGCGGCGCGCTGTGCGTGGACGAGGTTCCCGATGAGCAGTCAGCGCCCAAGAAGGCGCGCAGCTTGCGCAAGGAGAACTGGTCGCGCGAGGCGATCGACAAGCTCGCCAAGGAGGCCATCGGGGTCATCGACAAGCTGTTCATCGCCACGCCCAAAACGCAACCCGGCGCGCCGACCCCCGACGCGCGACTACAAAACCTCGAGTTTGTCAAGGCGATGGCGATCCGCAAGTACGTGAAGCGGTGCGTCGACGGCGAGAGCGAGCTCAACCTCGACGTGCTGAGCAACGTCATCATCCACGCCAACGAATTCGTGCGCGAGCAGCGCACCCTTGCCGCGGCGAGACGCGCCGCCGCCGCGTCGAGCACCGCCGCAACGAGGAGCCGCAACAACGCCGTCTTCTCGGGGCAGATCCGCAACCAGCTGAGCCACTTGATCGTGAGCCTGTGGCGCGCAAGCTGCCTGACCAAGCACTTCCAGTCGGCCAAGAAGGGCAGCGACTCCTTCAAGCCCTTTGCGGCGGGGATCCTCTACTCGCTCAAGCGAGGGCTGTACCTGGACGACGGCACGTGCGTCGTGCCCGCGCTCGAGGAGCTCGCGGCGCACCTGCCCGCGCTGCGCTCGGCGTCATCGACGCCCGCCGCCAAACAGCTGCAGTCGAGCAGCCATCGCGGCATCTGCAGCATCCAGCGCGCGCTCACGTCCATCTCCGAGATGGACAAGCAGGAAGCGCTGCCTGCCTTGGCGCTCTTGCGGGACGCCTCGCGACAGGGCGCGTTTCTGAGGGAGTTGGTCAGTCGGAACTCGTAACGTTGCACGTGTTCTTACATACATTTGGTGCCCACTTGCACCCTCTTTAAAAAGGGCACACGGCCCGGCCATGCTGGCCCTCCCGTTTGTGGCCCTCCTGGGCCAGGTGGCCAAGGTGGACATCCGCGCCACGGGCACGGTGAATGCCGACATCCTCAAGAGCCAACTGAATGCCGCGTACGCTGGCGCCGTGCCCCCCATCATCCCCACCAGCCTGATCCCCCTCGAGGACATGACGGTGAACACCGCCATTGCCGGCTCATACGTGATCGAGGTGGACACCACCGTGGCCACGGCCGCGGACCTCGACGGCTACTGGTGCGCCAACGACCCGGCGCTGCGCAACCTGTTCAAGGACCTCGCCGTGATTGCCACGGGCCTTTCCGACGTCACCGACGTGGTCACGTGCATCGGCGCGAGCGGCATGGGCTGCGCGTCCTCCACGCCGTGCGGTGGCGGAGGCACGGAGGATCCCGCGCCCGCGCCCGAGCCCGAGCCCGAGCCCGATTCGACGGGTGGCGGCGGCGGCGGCGACAAGAAGAACGACGACAACGACGGGCTCTCTGCCGTCGCCATCGTGTTCATCGTCTTGGGTGCGCTCTTCGTGCTCGGTTTCCTCGCCTACCTAATGTGGCCGTGGCTCCAGACGTGCTGGGTGCCCAACACCGCGCACGCGGAGCCGATCATCGGCCCCGTGACGCCCACGCCCAGCGGAGTGGCGCTCCCCACGCTCTACAACGTTGCGTGAGTTTCGATTTTAAAAAATAAAAAACGACACACACGCACGCACACGCACACATGCACACACACGAACCCCTGCCCGTTCAACACGCCTCCACCGTCTCGACCTCCTGGAAGGTCTCGTCCTCGTTCTCGTCCTCCTCCTTCTCCTCGTCCTCGATCAGCAGGCCCAGGAGCCCCTCGGCGCTGAACTCGACGGTCCAGCAGTTGGCACGGCTCCCCTTGCGGACCGATACGGAGCATCCCTCCACCGTGCGCAGGTGGGTCAGCGCCTCAGGCAGGTTGGTAAGAATGTCGTCCTTGTTCGGAAACCACTCCTTGTTATGGGAAAAGTCGAGCTCCATTTCGAAGCGCGCCCTGCCCGTTGAGCTAGCTTGCGACAGCACCCCCTTGTTGAAGCGGGTCCACTCCCGTTCCATCTCATTATGCAGCGACTCGCGCTCATAGATCTCCATGCGCTTGCGCTTCTTTGTCCCCTCATGCGCCGCATACGCCAATTTCTCTGCAAAGCTCTTGTACTGCTCCCTCGTTTCGAATTGGAATGGCATGTCCGCGTGCGCACTTTCGAACGTACGAGCACGCGACCCGCCGGCTACTGACCGCGGGGCTGGGGCACCAGTGGGCGGAGCTTCCTCTTCTCCTCAAAATATTGGAAGTAGAGGGTGCCCGGCTTGCCATGCGGCTCGATGGCGCGCTCGAGCGTGACCTGCTCCCACCGGTCGTCTTCTGGCTCGTACAGCATGAACTTGCCCGACCCATCCGGCATGGTCACGATCACGACGATGAAGTAGTTGGGCTGCACGTACTTCACCACTGCCGAAAGGTGCACAAGGACATCGTCTGGCAGGCCCTGGACGCGTTTGAGGACCTCGTCCCACGTCTCCTGGCTCGGCGGCGCGTCGGTCATGTCGCCGCGGCTACGCGCGATCAGCGTGAGGAAGGTCAGCGACTCGGTGTCGACTCCCTTGAACACCATGTGTCCGCTCTTCTTGTTCACGTTCAGGCCGTTGATCGCGCGCGTGACTGCCACCGGCCGGCTCGGCCGGATCGGCTCTGGCTCGACCGGCCGCGCCGCCTCGGCTTGCGCATCGGCGAGGGACTGCTCGAGCGTGCGGTTGCTGGCCTCGAGCTTCATGACCTTGTCCTGCAGCTCACCGCAGCTCTTGTAAAGGTCGGTCATCGACGTGCACGGGCCGAGGCGGCGCAGACCCGAGACGAGGAACTCCTTGTACGCCGGGACTGGGCACTTGCTCACGCGGTCCAGGACGTCGCCCATGCGGAAGGCGCCGTACATGGGCACGCTGCCCATGGCGGCGAGGTGCTCGTCCTCCTCTGAGGGCTCGTTGCGCGGTCTGTGCGCCTTCAGCGGCCGCGGAGGCGGTATGACGACGCACTCCTTGTCGCAGAAACGGTCCCAGCACATCCTGAGCCCGATGTTGAAGGCCTTCCACATGTTATCGGCGTAGCACTCCTCGAGCGGCAGCGTCTGCTCGCCCGAGCATGGGAGCACGTAGTGATTCTTGTAATTCTCTAGGGTGAAGGGCCTGAGCTTGTAAACGAGGCGCGGGACGGTGGCGTGCTCCTTCTCGCACACGGCCGCGCCCGGCACCGCCATGCGACCGAAGCTGCTCAGCTTGTTCTTCAAGGGGTAGTGCTCCCACTGCACCTCAAAGATGTGGAGCCCGAGGTTGCGCTCTCTGGCGTCGCGGTCGGGGTGGCGAAGGCCAACGTACACCTCGTTGCGCGTCTTGTTGGGGTGGTGCATAATCTCGGTCATGTACTCGTGGGTGAGGACCTCCATGAGGAACTGCTCCGTGGCCTGCTCCTGGCCCTTCTTGTGCAGGAGCGCGCCAAAGTAGACGTCCTGGTTCGTGAGCCCTTGCGGGCTGTGAGCCACGCCCCTCTCGGCAATCTTTAGGTAGGTGTGGACGTGGCTGGCGCACAGCTTGTAGTCCATGCCCTCCACCGCCTCCAGACTGACCAGCTGCCCCCAGAACTCGTCGTTGGTCGACTGGAGCGAGTCCTCATACGCGTTCACGACGTCGCGGGTCCGCACGTTGTTGGCTCGGAACAGCGAGGGGGGCGTCTCGTCCGCGATGCCCGCATTCCTGAAGAGGGTGGCCGTCGCCCCGCGGATCGCGCAGTAGGCGATCTTCTCGGAGGCAAACGAGGCATTAAGGACCTCCTTGTGTGCAACCGTCTCTCCCTCCTCGTTGACGTGCACCAGGATCAGCGCGACGTGCTCGTCCTCTCGCAGCCCCACCGAGTGCGCAGAGGCGTACCGGCAAGCGTTGCGATTCGTGAGGACCGTGATTCGCACGTCCCTGGCGGCGGGATCGCGCGACTGGTCCGGGTCCTCGCCCCGGAAGGATGCGATGTGCGCCGCCGCGTCGAGCAGCCGCATGGCCTTCTCCGCCTTGATGAGGGAGACGTCCCTGATCACGACGGTCAGCGCCCACTTGCGCGGGCGCGCAGAGTCGATGTGGCAGGGAGCCAAGCCGGCCGCCGCGAGGAGCTCGGCACGCTCCGCGTCCTGCAGGCTCACCAGCTCGCGCTCGGAAAACAGCACCGCGACCGTTCGAATCTCGTAGAAGGCGTCCCACACGAGCCCCATGGCCTGCTTGCAGCGCGGCACCTTGTGCGCCAACCGCGACCTCGGCTCCTCGTCCGGCGCGGCTTCGGCGCGCCGCTTGTTTGTCACGGGCTTGAACTCGGGCGGCACGGGGACCTCCTCGGGGTAGTAGCTGCATTGCCACGCCGCCCACGCGGTGGAACTGAAGGCTTGTCGGCCTATCCCAGTGTTGAACTCGCCCAGAGTCTGGGGCGCGTTGCTTGACATTTTGCGCACACTAAAAAATTGTCAAGAAACTCGGCACACGTACGAGCACTCAGGTGCGGTTTGTTTGACCGCAACCGTAGCTAAAAGTTGCAAAGGCAACATCTACTCGAAAACTGTACAAGTGCGACACTCCGCACCCCCGCACCCCCGCACCCCCGCACCACCACCATGACCACCATCACCTCCCCGTTGGCATCACCGAGTCGGCCTCCAAGACGATGGCCTGCACCGTCGCATTGGACAACGGCTGAAAGTCGTTGTCGACGTAGTGCTCAAACAGCGCACGGCTCTGCCTGAGCGGCAGCGACGCAAACGGGTTGCCAAACCTGGAGATCCCAAGCGTGACGCCCTGGATGAGGCGCGGCACGTTGGTGCCCCCGCGCATGTGCGAAACGTGGCACGCCCTGCGCGCAACAAAGGCGTGCCGGTGGATCTCCCTCGCGTGCTTCCAGTTCTCCTCCTTCCTGGCCTGGGCAATCATCTCGGGCGGGATGGCCGCCGATATGAGATCGGGACCGTGATGCCATCTGAACTTCTTGCGCAGCTTGTCCACGAGCCAGACCGCGTGGCAGTCGCCCCGCTCCATCTCGTGCGGCAGGCAGCAGCTGCAGGCAATCGCCGACAGCTTCAGAAGCTCGATCTGCTCGGCCTCCGTGGGCGGATGCGGGTACTTGAACGAGACGTGGTGACCATTGATGACGTGTTGCGCGACTTGTCGCCCCCCGTGCACGGCGTTGTCGTGGTGAAACGGCGCGCTCGCGTCGCGCACGAGTGCGGATGGCTCCTTGCCATCCTTGCCATCCTTGCCAATTTTTCTCTCGCCGATTGTCACGGGCAACATACGAGCACGCGGGATGTCGCCTCCTTCGGCGCACGCGTGCGCCATTATATCCTTTTATGGTAACACGCACTGCCCAACACACGCACGCACACAACACGCACACAACACGCGCGCACGCGCGCGCACACGCCCCCCACCGGCCAGTTTTTCACGCCTTCCATGGCCCGCAGCCGTCCCACGCGATCCTGAGGGTCGAGTGTGCCGTGGACCACACGTCGCCGTCCTCGGGGTCGTAGACCTTGTAGTCGCCCAGGAGGTGCGTCACCGCGTAAAAGACGGCGACCATCGCCAGCTCCCCGTTGAACATGTGGTGCGTCTCGCCCAGGCGGTGGATCTCCTCGCCGATGGCGAGCACGGGCGGGCGCAGCGTTGCGCGATTGGCGTTGCCGACGTCGCGCGTGAGCGCCTTGAGCGGCTCGCGAAGCGCCACGAGTTGCGCATGCACCTCGGGGGTGTACGCCGAGCACATGTCGCGGCCTTGGAGGTCGCCCTTGTCCATGCTCCGGATCAGACGACGCACGTCGCAGTGCTTGGGGTCGCGCGCGATCTTGTCGAGGATCGCGCGCATCTTCTCCTGGCGCTCCGCACGGGTCCACGGGGTCTTCTCGTGCTCGTCGACGTCCCAGTTACCGTTGAGTTTCATCTTCTCGTCGAGCCGGAGCACGCTCTCGGACTCGTCGGAGGACACCTCCTTCTTCCGCATCTCCTCCGTCCACCGGTCGATCACGACGGCCTCCGTGGGGTACGCGAGCAGCCACGGCGGGTAGTTGCGCAGCTTCCACTCGACGCCGCCCTTGTAGGGACGCATGCTCTGCATCATGTGGTACACGCACCCGTCGCGGTTGCCCTTGAAGGTGTTGAGGGCGGACTCCAGGTCGTGCTGGTCGTCCCGTTGGAAGGCGTCCGTGTCGAGCCGCGCAAGCCCAGCCATGGCCGACGCCAAGTTGATGAATTCGGTGCGCATTTTTCCTTTGACAACTTTTTTTGCAAGCGACGTACGAGCACACACACAACACCCAATTCTCTTGTTCGTTCGTTTGTTCAGGACTATGCCTGCTCCTGGATGGCAAGCTCCTGCGACACCAGATGGCACAGCCTGCCAAGACGCGTCTCCGTGCCGTGCTTCCGCGTGGTCATGCGCAGAAACCGCCGCCCATTCTTGAGGTCGAATTGCTTGACGATCTCCTTCTTCTGGACACCCAGGCAGGCCCAGGGCGCGTTGAACGCGGCCATCAAGGCCGTCAGCGCAGCCAGCCTGGGGTCGTTCTCCATCTGGAGCCCCGGGTGTGCGTCCCAGTAAAACCCATGCTGGAGCTGTTTCACAACGGCACCGCACCCCGTCTGCTGCATGTGGTACATCGCGCTCATCAGCAGGCGCTCGTCCCACTCCGGGTTGCGCGCGCTGACGAGCACTTTGCCCATCGCCATGAACGCCGCCACGTGTTCCTTGTCGGTCTTGCGGTGATCGTCCGTGAACTCGATGACGTCGTACAGGCTCCGAACCTCCTCCAGGACTTGCCGGGTCCAGATGTCCGCAAGCTCCTCGATCTCCATGTCGCGCTCCGGCTTCTTGCGCGGAACGGTGCTAATAAGATGGCGCGCATTCCGCCAGACCTCGAGGTCCGGGTTGTAGGGTTCCATGCGCAGAAACACCGACTCGGCCATGCGGCTGAGTTCGGAGCCGCCCTCGGTGTGAACCGCAATGTACTTGAGCGTCTCCACCGCGCGCGCCGTTGCCATCTTCCGACGGAAGGCGACATCGAACGAGCAAAAGTTGTGGAGGACGTTCAGGATGCCCACCCTCGGGTCTTGGTCCGGGGCGATGCCCGTCTCCTCCGGGTTGGAGCCACGCTCGCCATTGTCGAGGACCTCTATGCAATAGAGCAGCGCGCCATCGGTCACGAACGCGTGCACCCACTCCTTGATCATGGCCACCGACTCCCTCCCGCTGACCGAATCTGCATTGCCCGAATCCGAGGTGATCCAGGTGTCGCCGTCCTCTTCGCAAAGGAGCCGGTTCTTGGTCGCCTTGGCGATTGCCCACGCGGCCGCCCTTCGCCTCGCGTGGTCGAGCTCGTGCTCTTCGATGGGGTCGTCGACCTCCGACCTCCCCATCAGGTTGCGCAGCATGCGGTCAAAAAGAAAGCCGCCACCATCCATGATGAGCATCCTCGTCCACCGATAGAACAGCTCGTGGCCAGAGAGGCTGTCCTCGTCCACGTCTTCGCCATGTACATAGTCGTCGTCGGATACGTCGTCGTCGTCGTCGGAGTCGGAGCCGGGATCTTCGCCCTCGCGCTTCCTCTTTTCGCCCGCAAACGCCTTGACCTCGTTGTACACGGCAAGCGCCGCGTTGCACAGCTTCAGGTGCGTGCCGCCTGCTATGGCATCCCTCTCGTCGTCGAGGATAGTCTGGAGCTCCTTGATCGCGTCCAGAGCGGCCACAGGGCGTGCCATGCTCCAGTTGCTGCTGTTGCGCGGGTTGACAATTCACAAGATGCAAACTGGACAATGTGCGCACGCACGTACGAGCACACGCTCGGACACACCAACAACGCAACTAAAAGATCTCGAGCAACCGGTCGCGTAATCGGCGCATCCACAGCTCGGATTCGTCGCCGCGCGCGAGCGCGCCCTTGCCGTACGCGAGGTAGATGTGGCGCACCTTGCACACGGCGTCGATGTAGAACTTTGGGTAGTCTCGCCAGTTGTCGCGGTTTGGCAAGGGGTGTTTGGGGTTCATGTGCGTCACAATCGACGCGGCGTACAACAGGCCCAGGTCCACCGAGAGCATGATGATGCGCTCACGCAGCAGCTGCTCGTGGTTGGCCATCGAGCTTGGGTAGTGCTGCATCTGCAGCTGCGGCTGGTTGCGCAGCTGCCTGTCGATGGCCAGGTTGCGTTGCACCGCGGCGCGGTACAGCTGCGCCGGCGTGGAAGTGCCCCCGTCGCGGCGCTTGTGCGCGTGGCGCGACTTGGCCTTGCGAGCGGGCGTCGAGGGCGTTACGATGTCGAACTTGACCATCTGCTTGAACTCGGCGCTCGCCGCCTTGAAGCAACCGTGGCAGCAAAAGGCCATCGAGCTCGGGAGCGAGGACGTGGGCGGTGGCGAGTCGCCATCGCGGCAGCACTTCCAGTACTCGGCCTCGCTGGACTCGTTGTCCTCTTCCTCGTCCTCGCAGCACGGCTCCCGCTTGAGCAGCGCGGGGCGCGTGCACCCGGCGCGCTGGCACTCAGTGAACACCTCGTCGTAGCGCGGGTGCGCGCGGAAGGCATTGTGCATCTGCCAGATGCACAGGTAAAACTGCGACGGCACGTGGAGCGACGAAAGATTGCTGAGAAGGCCCGGTTGGCGGAAGAGGTCTGGGTTCTCGCTCAGCTTCTCGGCCAGCTTCCTCCGGTGCACGTTGATCGTTTCGAGGTTGAGGAGGGTCTTGGGCTTCTTCTCGAGGTTGGGGTAACACTCGGCCGTGCCCTCGCGTCCCGCGCCGGGCTTGAACAGCACGCCGTCAAAGTACCGGCTGCGGTGGCCCGTCGTGTACAGGTAGTCGCAGATCGTGAGCAGATATGGCACGTGCCGTTCCTTGCGCCACAGGTCGCACGCGTGCCGGTTGAGGAGCGGCAGGACGCGCACGAGGTACGCAAGCGCGCCGCGGCCGTGGGTCTGCCCGTTTTTGAAGCTGTCGAGCAGCGCCTGGGTTACTGTGGGCACAAGCGGCTCGAGCGCCTCGTCCAGCGACATGCCACCAACCCCCGTCCCGCGCCCCCGTCCCATCCCACAAGTTGCAAATGTGACAATCTTAGCGATTTGCAGATTGTGCGCAGTTGTCAGGTTGCGCACGAACTGCGTGCTCGTACGTGCGCGAATAGGGGGGATGGGGGACGAAGTGGACGAGGACTGGCTGCAGGCGCTCTATCAGCCAGACCCCGTCTCGAACCTGAGCCACCGGTTCCTCATCGACCTTTCCGGGGAGCTGTGCGACATCCTCACGCCCTACCTGAGCGCAAGCGATCTGAGGACGATGGCGCTCGTGTGCCGAGACTTTGCCTCGTGGATGCAGTACGCCGGCCAGCCCGAGCTCGTGCTCGCGCGCTGGTCGAGGTTACAGCCCGACCTCGAGCTGCCGCCCGCGTGCGATCTGGAGACTCCGATGTGGCAGTCGCACGGCAAGCTTGGCGAGGAGCCGGCCATCGCCACGCGCAAGGCGATCCGGATGAAGCCGCGCGTGATCCGGACCTACCTCAACTCCGACGGCCGCTGGTGCGAGCGCGACCTGCCCCCCGGCACGGCCGTCGATCACAGCCGCACCTACCTCAGCGCCGACCTCGTGCTGGACTGCCAGAACCGCGTGTGCGAGCCCCTCTACGCAGGCCCCTTCTGGAAACGGGACAAGGCGATGGACGAGGCGCAGCCAAAGGACTGGCCAGATCCGCAACCGATCAAGTTTAAAATCCAGAGCCTCTCCAACAAGCAGACGCCGCCCGAGCAGTTCCACGTGCGCCTAACGCTCCACGTCTACCGGCACGGCCACGACACGCCCTCGCAGCTAGTCTACAAGACCCCCGCGTTCTGGGTGGCGGACATCGCAACGATACGCAACCCGAGCAAGGCCGTCGCCGCCGCGCGCGAGACGAACCCCACGAAGCGCACGCGGCGCGTGTGAGCCGCGCCTACACCGGCTTCTTGCGGTCGAGGCCCTGCGGCGTGAGGTAGTCGGGCGCGCGGAAGTTGCGGTACTTGCCCTCCTGGAAGAACTTCTGGCAGCCGATGAGGCTCAGCTGGATGGCGATGCACAGATCGTCCTGTTTGCCGTAGAGTTTGCCCGTGTACGTTGTGCGCACTTTTCCAAAGGTTGTCTTGGGTGGTTCGGTGACCACGCAGTAGCTAGACAGCTCGTCCTTGATCCGTAGCTTGGCCTCCGTGTGCTTGAGTTCGTTTGAAAAAAATTCGTGCGCGATCGCGATCCGCCCCACCGTGAGCGCCTCGCGCAGCAGCAGGCACATCTGCTGCTTCCGCTCATTCGTCGTCAGCCAGCCGAGCGTGCCCTGCTGGCCCTCGGAGAGGCTCACCCAGTTCTTGATGCCGGCGCCCTCGACGGCGTGCAGCAGGTGCTGGCTCTCGAAGGCCAGATTCGATTCAAAGATGAGTACGAACTTGCAGTGCATAAAGACGGGCATGCTCCGGATCTTCGCTAAGTGGTCCACGAGCAGCTTGTGAGTCTGCCGCACGTCCTTGGTGTGCATCGCGTCCACGCCCAGGATCTGTGCACGCGCATGCAGCCACTCAGCACGCTGCTTTTCGGCAAGCCGCTGACGACGCGGGGCGATGACGGCGATGCCGAGGTGGTGGCGTTGGGGCGGTCGCTCGACCGCATCCTGGGCGGCGTCATGGATCTGCTGGGCCGCGAGACCGGCGAGACCGAGGCCTACGCGCAGGCCAAGCGCGAGTGGGGCCACATCCTGGGCGCCGAGTACAACTACGCGGGCATTGCCGCGCGCCGGGCCGCGCTGCTCTTCGCGCTGCACGCGCTCGCGCCGGTGCGCACGCACTTTGCGAAGCGCGAGCCGGAGCTGGTGGCCGACCTGGAGACGCGCGTGCTGCCCGCGACCATTCCCTCGTTCCTCAGCGGCATGGCCCAGCGGCCCGAGGCCCTCGTGGTCATGTGCAGCACGCTCACGAGCATGTGGCGAGAGAACATGGGGGAGCGGGTGTTGTAGTATGTAGCGTACCTGCAAAAAGCCGTTGGCCTCCTGCACGAGCGACGCGATCGAGAAGGCCGAGGCGCCGCCTCCGCTGGGATCGCACGCCACGAAGACGTGGTTGATGTTGGCGTCGGGCTCGCGCACGTCGTACCGCAGCCGGTTGGGCACGCGCTTGATCATGGCCTCAATCGCCTCGGTGCCAAAGGCCTTCTCCGAACCGTCGGCCGAGATGCCGAGCGACTCGCGCAAGAGCATGGCGGGGTCCTCGGCGAGGAGCGCACGGACGGTCTCGACTTTCTTGGACGAGAGCCAGCGCGGCATGGAGGCGAGCTTGTGTCTGCACTTCTCCGGATGATCTGTTTTAAGGCAGTCGTCGCACACCTTTGGCACACGCGGGGTAGTTTAGGGAAGATGTAACGCAGCGTGGGTGCGTGAAGCACACACCAGCGTGATCTTGATCGTCTCAAAGATGTTGTGGCCGTAGTCGTCGGTCATCTCCATCATCTTGCTGTAGTGGTTGCCCGAGTCGAGAATTGTACTGATACAGAGCAAAACGGACTGTTGCATGCTCAACAACGGAACGACGACCTCACTCACCAATCCTGGGTCACAGTAGGCCTGCGAGGCAAGCGGTTGCGGCGGTCAGCCACGCGATGCGCACGCGGAGCGCACGCAATGCGCACCGCCTCCTCCAGGATGATCACATCGCCCGAGACGCCCTTCAACGACTGTGCGCGGTTGCGCGCGGGGGAAGCGGCGCGGGTGAGCGGCAGGCTACTCTAGCTACGGTGAGAGAGGAATCCCTAACGCGGTGGTGGAGGAGAGAGAAGGCGTGTCGCGTTTTTAAAACTAAACACCAACACGGCACACAACTCTAGCGCCAAGAGCGCTTTTCGCGCATCGTTGCAATCGATCGGTCGAGCGCACGCTGGTTGTCGTAGTCGGGGTAATCGCCTCGGGTGGGCGACAGGGGAGGCG
>Ga0209503_10000155_pt1 | contig 47259 bp, 25 predicted proteins | sample SouAtlMetagenome_2_FD_187448 | JGI IMG/M metagenome (GOLD analysis project Ga0209503, IMG submission 187448) | Marine eukaryotic phytoplankton communities from Atlantic Ocean - South Atlantic ANT15 Metagenome (SPAdes) (version 2) | ecosystem: Environmental > Aquatic > Marine > Oceanic | place...
TAGCCTAGCCTCTGCTTAACCGACGGGTTTTGTGCGCGGTCTTGCGGGACCCCTCCCCGCCCCAGGGGACTCGTCGCAGAGGTCCGCCGCTTAGCCGGCGCCCTAGTATCTTACGCGCTAGTTTTTCCGCCCGCGTTTGGGAGCTCTGGAATCCGCGCCCCGGGGAGGTATGAATATTTAATCCAATCCAATTAGGGTTTTTGCGGCGTTCCCGGGACCCATCCGTCGGGCTAGGACAGAGTAAGGTGGTCGCATGGACCTGCCTCCTTCTTGAAAAGGGATACATCATGTCGTAGCGCGAGAGCCTTTTCGTCGGTCCCTGCCTGGAATCTGGCGGGCGATTGATTGGTCCTCGTCCTCCGACCACCGGGTGTAGGGAGAGCGCTCGAGCGCTTGGTCAGCGTCGCGCAGCGCCTAGGTCGCTGCTAGCTCTTGCGGCGAGCACTTCCCACCCGTGCGCGCGTGGCTATGGCGTCGAGCTACCGTTTCCGGCGAATTTATTACTTATGGCTGCTGCCCTTCTCGTTCCTAGAGGTCGGGCTGCCGTGGTGCGTGCACGCGGACCTCTAAGGACCCTTCTTTTGTTCATTCACGATTTTTTCCGGCGACGGCGTGGAGAGGGGTCTCGCACGCCGTCGCCACGAGGGTAAATCACATCACTCGTCTTAGTCGGCGTCGGGAGCCCCGCCGCGGCGAGCTATCTCGCATAGCTTCCAACTCCGCCGTCCCCTCTCGTCTGAACCCCGCACCCCTGTCCGAGTCGGGTGAGGGTAGGCCCGCCGCGGTCCTAGGAGTGGCCGGGGTGAGGGTAGGAGACGGGGAAGTTACCTCGCGGCGCAGAGCCTCGGAGCCGTCGCGGCGCGGTCCCGGCGCTTGAACCGCTCGTCGATGCGGCTCTTGAAGCAGGCCCGCGTGCAGCCGCCCCCGAAGCACGCGCCGCCGTCGGCGGCGTCGGCCGCCGGGCCGTAGACGCACGGCCGCCGCTTCGCGTAGCTGTGGTAGGCGGCGAAGTCGTAGCCCGCGGCCCGGTCGACCTCCACGGCCTCCGTGGCGTGGCCCAGCGTCCGCAGCGCGGCGGCGGGCCAGCCGTCGGCGCCGCACGCGGCGACGGCGCGCGGCCCGGGCCCGTTGGCCCAGTAGAGCTGGCGCACGCGCACGCTGGCCGGGAAGCGCCGCCGCGCGAAGTGGAAGTAGAGCTGGTACTCCGAGAACGCGTTGCGGCGCGCGTTCGCCGCGACGCCCGCCGCGCCGCGGAGGAGCGCGGCGTGGAGCGGCGCGCCGTGGCGCGCCGCCACGGCGGCCTCGAGCGCCGCCACGACGTCGCCCCGCAGGACCATGTGGTGCGCCACGCCCGAGATGTCGCGCCCCGCCGAGTCCGCCAGCGGCGCGCCGGCGGCGCCGAGGAGCCGCGCGTTCGTGTCGTAGTAGAGCTGGTGCGCCTCGCGGCTGAAGGCGTAGTTGTACGTCGCGCGGCACGCCCCGCCCGCGTCGGGGGCGGCCGCGTGGACGAACGCCACGTCGCGCGTCCAGACGACGTCCGAGTCGGCGACGAGCACGTCGGCGCCCTCGCCGCGCTCGCCGCCGCCGCCGCCGCCGCCGGGTCCCGCGCCCGTCGCGTTCCGCGCGGCGCGGGCGATCGCCCGCCCGCAGTAGAGCTTCAGGAGCTGCTGCAGGTACCAGCCCACGGCGTACTGGTAGCCGCCCCCGTCGGGGGCGCGCCCGCGGGCCGCGCCGAGCGCGGCGCGCACGCCGGCGTAGTCAAACGGGAAGTGCGCGGCCTCGTCGAGCCAGCGCGCGACCGGCCGGACGCGGTTCGCCGCCGCGACCGCCGCGTCGACGCCCGCCGCGCGCCGCGACACGACCCAGACCTCGGCCACGTCGGCGCCGTGGCGCGCGAGCGACGCGAGGCTCAGCGCCAGCACGCGCGCGTCCTTCGCCGGCGCCGTCGGCACGCACGCGCGGAGCCGCGGCACGCAGGCGCAGCCGCCGAGGCACGTCGTGTTGGTCGGCGTGCGCACGTCCCAGGCGCGCGCGGCACTCGCGAGCAGCGCGGCCGCCCGCAGGGCGCGCGGCATGGACCCAGCAACAGAACCAGGTTTCACTACGCTGCTGCGCCGCGCAGCTGGAGTCGCCTGCCACCCGTTTACCCCTGCTCGCATGCTATGTGAGATGCTCTACCCTGGGGCTAGCAAATAGGCATAGTACATGTTGACCGCCACCCCGGGGCCCGGGCCGAGACATTGGCACTAGCAAGGGCACGCCGTAACATTGTATGCAGCCAGGGTCTAGCTAAGAGAAGCAGGCAACCACGCCCCATACTACTATTGTTGAATCGCTCAGGGAATCGACCAATCCAATATCACCTCTTACTATAGGCGAGGAACGGGGCCTGAATACGGGTCTGGGATGATGGGGGTTGAGCCTAGCCCCCGAGGCTGGCTTGGGCTGGGATGGGGAATGTCGAGGCTGGCCTGGGACGTGGGGAGCGCGGATCTGAGAGGCTCGGGGAGAGGTAGGGTCGAGTTAGGGTCGAGTTAAACCGAGGGCCGGGGTCGAGGGGAGGGGCTCGGAGGACCGAGGGGCTCGGGGGAATTCGGGGCTTTCTCGCCTTTCCGGGGCGAATCCGGACGTGGGGAGGCCCTTTCCGGGTCCTTTCTGGGACGTGAAGGCCCTCAAAAATCCACCCCCTACCCCAGGTTTAAACTCCAGTTTAAAAAACACACCTCAAATCCAAACATTCAACTTAAAATGCAAAAGTGGGGATCTTGAACACTCAAGGTGAAGTTTCACTAGTTAATGTACCGCATGCGGTACATTAGTAGCCCGAACCCTGCAATTTACTACGAAGGCCTCAGGGGGTGCTTCATACTCTGGCGGAGTGTGGGGCCCTGAAAATGCGAGGGGCGGGAAGGCCCACGCGCGAACATCGCGCCAACTGGTCACGGTGGCGTTTCGCGCCGCGCTAGGCGACTGTTTGTGCATTCTACACTAAGAGCTGCCGTGTTCGTGCATCCTACTGATGCGACGGGTACCAAGGTGGGCTTCGAGGGGGAACTCACCAGCATAGAAGCGAGTTTTGATTTTCACCTCCTGAAAACCCGCGAGTTGAGCCGACCCCCGCACGTTAGTCCATTTTGGGCACCTCCCCATCTCGAGGGGGGGGGCTCCGTGGCAAGCTAGTGTCGCCGTGTGCTTAGATGTCCCTGGGACCAAAACGAGCCAAGTTGCAGGGTTCGGGCTATCAATTGAAAATCCCACCAATTGGCGTCAGACCCTTTAAATAGTACTAGTACTGGGTAAAACCCCGATCGCCGGAGCGCGCCGCGAGCGCGCGGAGGCAGCGGCGTTCGTCGCTCAGGACGCTAGAGAGGGCTGCCCCGACTGCCTTTCGATGCGGGTAGAACCGCGCGTGTGGCAATTCCGCAGCCAGCGCGCCGAGGCAGCGTACGGCATCGGCGCGGGCGGCGGGCGGCGCGTTTGAGTCGCGCGCGGCGGCCGCGCACGCCTTTACGGCGCCGGAGGCCGCGGCTTCCGTAGAGGCGCCGCCGCGCGCGAGCGTGAGCAACACGGCGGCCGCTGCGGCTTGGTTTCCATCTCTGCCGGCGCCGAGCGCGCGCGCCGCGGCCGCCCCCAGGGTTGTGGCCTCCTCGACGATGACCGCGGGCGGCGCACCGCGCGCCAGCGCGACCAAAGCGCGGTCGCGCGCGGCGCTGGGCGGCGCGGCGGAGAGGATCGGCGTGAGCGCCACGCGGAACCGCTGGCGCCAGAAGCGCGCCAGAAGCGCGCCACGCGGCGCTGGCGCCGTAATTTGCGCGACACACGCCGCAGCGGCGTCGGCATTACCAGAGGCGAACGCGGCGGCGACGGCCTCTGCGACGACCTGTGTAGAATGACTTTGTGAAGAGTTCTTGGGTGCACCCGACGCACTGGTTGATTCCACACAGGCGACGACGGCGGCCGCGCCAGGTGGTGCGTCGCGCCGCGCGACGGCCGCGCGCGCGCAGGCCGACCAGCTTTGGTCGCCTACGCGCGATTCTGCGAGCGCCCGCCGCAGGACCTCACGCGTCGCCGCGTCGCCGCGTGGCGCAAAGAGGAGGAATGCCTCGAAGCAGGGCCCCGCCTCGGGTACGATGGCCGCGTCGACAGCAGCCGCGCCGCCCCGCACGAGGCAGGCGCCCAACCCGGCTGCGTCGTTCTGACGCGACGCGGCCGGCGCCGCACGCGCGGCCGCTTCGGGTGCGGCGGCGCCGACGACGGCCGCTAGGGCGCCCCGCAATGCGAGAGCGGCCGCCGCCGCCTCGTGTGACGCGAGCGCATCCGCGGCGCGTTGGTGGAGCCGGCCCGCGCGCGCCGCCGCGACCACCGCCGCCGCCACCGCGTCTGCTCCCGGGCCGCCCGCTGCCAACGCCACGACAGCGTTCGCGGCCCAGACGTCCGCCGCTGCTGGCGCCGCCGCGAGCGCAGCCGCCACGGCCGGGTCAGCGCCAGCGAGCGCCGCCGCTGCCGCCGCCGGCCGCGCCGAGGCGAGCGCCGCGACGAGGCCCGGCCGGTCGCGACAGCGCGCCTTGAGGACTGCCGCGACGTTGCCGTCTCCGAGCACCTCCGGCGGCGCGCCCGCGTGCGCGGCGGCGGCGACCGCGCGGCATGCGGCCTGCGCCGCGGAGCTGCCGCCCGTTGCCGCCGCCGCTGCCGCGACCACCGCGCTCCCGGCGGCACTATCAAGCCAGGCGGCGGCGCCGAGGCCGCGGGCCGCGCCAAAGAGCTGCGCGAGCGCCCGCGCCTGCGTGAAGAATTGGAACCTGGACCATGCGTCGCGATCGCGCCTCTCGCGAGGCCGGCGGCGTCGCACACCGCTGCGTCGTTGCAAGCTAAAGCGCCCTTTCCGCGCCGTCGCTCACCGCGGGCGCGGCGTCCGCGCCACCGCCGGTGACCATGGCACCCAGCGCCGGCGCGATTGCTGCGACGACCGCCCGCCATGCCCGCGGCCCCGCGCTTGCGACGGCCGCAAGGACCTGCGCCGCGGCGCGCGCGGCGCGCGACGCCGGGGACGCCGTCGCCGCCCGCGCTGCTATGCGCAGTCCCCGTGCGCACGCCACCCTCCTATGCCAGGCCCGCGCTGCGAGGCGCTGCGCTGCGGCTGCAGCCGGCGCCGGCGCCGTCGACGCGACCGCTGCGACCGCCTTCATCAGCTCCTCGGCCGTCGCCTCAAGGCTCGCTTCCGGACAGACCTCAGCAGCGCGCGCCGCGAGGGTCAACGCTTCCCCGATCTCGTCAGGCGATGCGCCGGTGTCGCGCAGGCACTCGAGCGCGAGGTCGAGGGCCTCGCTCGCGAGTTCCGGCGCGGCCGTCAGCGCCGCGCGCAGCGCCTCGCGGAGCCCGACCGCTGTGACGCCGTGCGGGTTGCGCGCCGGCGCGACGAAGGACACGGGAAAGTAGGGCGATAATGCGGCGGCGAGGCCCGCAGCCGCGGCCGCGTCGCCCCAGCCGATAGTGTCCGCCGCCCGGCCACAACCGCGCGCGGCGCCCAGGGCCCGCAGGAGGCAGCGCGGGTCGCGCTCGCCATCCACGGCCGCGGCGACGCCGCGCGCGAAGCGGGCCGCGCCTTCGTTTGAAGCGGCGGCCGCGAGCTCCGCTGCTTTTCCGTCCAGGACGGCGCGCTGCGCGTCGAAAAACCTCTCGCGCGCCGCGCGCGGGAACGCTGGGGCCCGAACCGCGCCGTCGCCGAACAGACACAGGGCCGCCGCCGCCGCCGCCGCCGCCGCCGCCGCCGCGCCGCCCTCACCGGTCCCGCGGCGCGCCGCTTCCACGACGTCCGCGAGCGCCCGCAGCGCATGTTCGGCGGACGGCGCGTCGTCCGCGCGCGCCGCGCAGAACGCGGCCAGTGCCGCACAGTCGTCCGGCGGCGGCGGCGCCTCGCGCACAAACGTCGCGAGCAGTCGTGACGCGTTTCGCCGGGTGGAACCGACCTCGCTCGCTAGATGCCTTTCTGAGCGCGCGACATAGTCCGCACACGTCGCGCCGCGCGCTCGAAGCTCCGCCCAGGCCGCCGCCCTCCCTTCGTCGTCGGCCTCACACGCAGCCACGTAAGCCGCGATGGCGACGTCAATCGGGTCGGGCAGGAGCCATCCGAGGAGGCCTTGCTGGCGCAGCGACATCCGCCAGCACCTGCGTTTGAGATCAAGCTTTCGAGAGGAACTAGGTAGACCCGCCTGGGCGCAGGCGGGTGTTGCTTGCTCGTGTCGGAGTGGCCTATGAGGGCGGGTTTGCAGCTGTTGAGCTATCTACGCCGTCTGTGTTTGCGTGTCGCGAGTGCGGCCGTTGAGAGCAGGCTTTGTATGAGTTCCGGTGCGCTACCGGGCCCAGACCTCCTGCGCGTGATTGCTTTGTCTAAAGTCCCCCCCCTCAAGCTCTTACCCTAGCCCCTCTAGCCCCCCTTCAAGACGCGCCAGGAATCGCGCGCAGGAGGTCTGGGCCCGGCAGCGCACCGGAACTCATACGAAGCCTGCTCTAAACCGCCGCAGTACCCCGTACTTGAGTGTTAGGGGGGAAGCGGCGACGAAGCGCCACACTATAGGTGGACGTTCGTGACACCGAAGGCCCTCGCATCATAAGGGCCTCGTGCGCGCCGCCTAGTCGCGCTTGCGCTTGTACTTCGAAGCGTAGCCGAGTCCCTCGAGCTCCGTCTCTAGACGTCGCATTCGAGAACCTAGACGCGTCAGCGGCTCGGGAGTCGGAGGCGCGCATGGTCTAAACGCGAAAGGTTGGACACTAGGGGTTGGAAACTACTACACGAAATGCCGCCCCGCCCCGCACGAGCAGAACTCGGCGGGCTTCGGGACTATATTCCCGCGCGCGTCGCGCTCGGGCTCGGGCGGTGCTGGCACAACGCCGGTGCGGAACGAGGCAATGGGCGACGGCCGCGAGAACTCGGGCGACGAGACCACCTCGTGGGAAATCTTGTCCCAGCCGTACTCGGTCCCCTGCGTCCGCAGCATGAACTCGCACGCGACGCTCAGGCCCGGTTCGTCGCGCACAGCCCGGTCGGGTACGAGGGCCTCGACGGCGTACGAGTTGTCCGTGCCCGCGTAAACGGGCGTCCATGCCCCTACGTTTTCGTGGCGGATCCGCCGCCGCGGCACGCTCCGCTCCTGCATCCCGTCCTCGTATTGCACGTCGAACGTGCCGTCCCGCTGGTCGACGACGATGACGCCGGTGAATTCCGTGAGGAGCGGCGCGCTCTCGGACGCGTCGGACGCGTCGGACGCGTCGGACGCGTCCGTCGCGTTGTCGCCCGTCCTGGGCCGCGGCTCCCACTCCACAAGCACCGCCTCGCCGACGCGCAGCTCGCGAAACCCTCCGCGCATGCACAGAAAGAACGTGGGCTCGCACGGCTTTCGCCGCGCATCCCGCGGCACGGCGCGCCACCGCAGCCACAGCGTCGTCGGCGAGGCCTTGTGGAGTAAAATGGGCGGCGCAACCGTCAGCGGCGGTACAGCAGAGCGCACGTGCTCGGCACCGAACCAGACGCACTCGATTGCCTCGTTTGCCGCCCATCGCTCTAATAACCAATACGTCTCCCACGCCCTGTGTGGAAATCAACCAGTGAGTCGAGTGCCCTAATTCTTCGCGAACTCATTTCTCGGCGACGACGCGGGCCTGCTGGCTAAGTCAAGCGGTGAGGGACCCGCACTGCCGCGCCATCGAGCAGACGTCGCGTCGCGCGGGGACGTCGATGCGATCATTCAGTGCAAAAACTGCCGCGAAATTTTGATTCGGCACCGGACATATGACACGCGCTTCGCCTCACGCGCATCCTCCGCGTCCCGCCTGACGCGCTCCCTTTCCAATCTCTCGTGGAACTCGACCGTCTCCCGCTGCTCCCGGCCGGCCGCGTCCTCCAGATCCAGGACCACGAGGTCGTCGAGCGGCGCGCCGTCGTCTAGGGCCGCGCCCCCGAACACGAAGACGCGGTCGCCGATCGCCGCCATGGCGCAGCCCGCGCGCGCGATGGGCGGCGCCGCGGGCGCCTCCCTCAATGCTTGCCTCGTGTCCGCGAGGGCGGCGGCTTGTGAGGAAGCCGCGTCGGCCGCCGCCACGACGTGGAGGTCGCCGTCGGGCGCGTCCCCCCGGCACCGTGCGCGGTCGCGCGCCGCTCGGGCTTTGACGGCAGCGGCCCGCGCGCGCGCGCGCGCTTCAACCACTGCGGGCTCCACCGAGGCCGCCGTCCCGCGTGGCGCCGGCGAGGTCCACGCCAATTCCCGCAGGTCCAGCACGTGCGGCTCGAGCGCCGTCTCCCCGGCGGGGGGGGCACCCGCGCCAGCGCGCCCTCCCAGTGCGATCGCGCGGTCGGCAAAGCACGCGCGCAGCCCCAGAAATGCGCAGCAAAAGTCGTGCCGCGCCGCGACGTCGGCGCCGCCCACGCGCACGTCGACCCACTCGCTATTCTTGACGTCCAGCACCTTCAGCGCGCCGCAGAGCGAGTTCACTTCGGCGCGCGCGCGCGGCGCGGCGCCCGATCGGTCGCCCATCGCCAGCAGCGCGTCGCCGAGGCGTGCCACGTCCTCCTCGCGCCGAAAAGCGTCGCCGGCGGCCGCCGCCTGCGCCGCTGCCAGCGACCGCGCGGCGGCGCGCGCCGCGCCCGCCGCGCGCGGCGCGGCGAGGGCCTTGAAGGCGGCGGCCGCCTCGCCGTTCCTCAGGCTTGCGACCGTGGCCGGGCCCTCGGCCGCATGCGCATCGCCGACGGCGACCGCCACGGCCGCGGCGCGGCGGTCGGCCGCGCGCGCGCGCTCCGTGGACGCAGCGGCCGCGCCGGGACCGACGGACGACCCGCCGAGCACCAGGAGCCGTGTCACTGGGACCTCGGCGCGGAACGCGCCAGCAGCGCCTGGCTCGACCTTGGCAGCCGGCAGCGCCACGAGCGCGTGGCCGAAACAGTTCGGCGGCGGCGCCCCCAGCACCGCGGGCCGCGACCACGTGCCGAGCCGGGGGTCGTGGAGCCAGGGGCCCCCGAAACACGTAGTCCCGTCGCGTCCTCCGAAGACACACACCTTGCCGTCGCCGCAGCGCGCCGCCGCCGCGGCGCACCGCGGCTCGGGCGCCTCGCCACCGTTTTCTGGTACCGCGACCCAGGCGGGTTCGCGCAGGCGCTCGAGCCGCCGCCGCTCCTTCTGATTGGGGTCGATGCGCGGATCGATTGGCGCCGGCCGCGGTAGGCGCAGCACGAACGCATCGTGGAAATAGCGCCCCCGGTCGCCGCGGCCCCCGAAGACCCACATGCGCTCGTCGTCGAGCGCGACGGCGCAATGGCCCGCGCGCGGCGCGATCAGCTCGGGCTCGGCCAGCGGCGCGACGTGACGCCACACCCTTTGGTCGGCCTCAAGATCCAAAAGGTGGACCTCGGGCCCGTAGTACCGAATTGTCTGCTCGGGGAGGCGCTCGGTCCGCACGCCCGGGGCCGTCAGCACCGTCGCGTACGCGCGGAACGCCCTGGCGGGCGCGTTTGGCAACTTGGACACGAGGGCACGGCCCCCGAAGCAGACGAGGCGGTCGCGGCCGAGCGCGACGAGCGTGTGGTCGGCACGTGGCGCAGGCCGGCCCGCGCCGGGGACCGCCTCGGTCGTGTAGAGGGCGCTCCACGCGCACACCGGCGCGCCGGGCGGCCGCCACGGCTGCGGCGACGGCGGCTGCGGCGGCGAGTGGTGCAGCACCTCGCGCGCCAGACTCGTGAGGTCCTCCTTGAGCCAAGTGTCGCCAGAATCGACCTCGATGCCGCGCGCGGGCGCGCGGCGCTCGAAGACGGAGAGCGCCGCCTCGTTCGTCGCGGCCGCCAGCTTGGCCTCCCGCTCCGTCCTCGCCTGGCTCGCCTGCAGCGCGAACCATTTCCGCGTGTGCTCGCACGTGCCGAAGGGCAGTGTGCAGACGTAGCACTTCCACGGCCGCGTCGGATGCTTGGGCGCGGGCCGCAACGCTCGCGCGCGCACGACGAGCGCCTCGGCGACCGCCCCCTGGATCTTGGGGTGCACGGAGGCGGCAGCCTCGGCGGCCGCCGTCGCCGCAGCGACGACGGCCGTCGTGTCGTCCTCGTCGGACGAAGCCTCGCCGCGCCGCCGCCGCAGGAAGGCTGCATGCGCCGCCGCATGCGCGGCAGAACGCCCGGCGGCGCGCGCCGTCGCATCGGCGGGCAGGCACTTCAGCGCCGCGGTTAGCGCCGCCTCGCGCCAGGCCGCAGCGCCGAGCGCCGCGACGAGCTCCGCCTTCTCGCGGAGATCCGACACGTCGACGCCGCGCGCCGCCGCCAGAGCCTTGAGCCGCGGAAAGCTCATGCCCTCGAGGTTGTCCTGGGGTGCCATGGCGGCGCGGACCTCCATGGCCTCACAGCCCGGACGAGGGCTCTCCATAGTGGGCCAATGCGCGCCGTCGTCGTTAGTTTGCTAGCGTCACACCGCAGCTCTTCGTCGTCCTGGTGCCGCTGCGACCATATGGCGCTGTTGTCTGCCGAGCAGTGATCGCGTCGGGCCAAAGCTACCCAATTTGGCGCCTTGATATAGGCTTTGGGGCAGCGTAGTTGAGAGAGGGCGCTTCTATGCAGAGTCGGACGACTTGCGGCCGGGCGTCCCTTAGCTTAATAGGTCATTAATAGGCCCGGGCGTTGTCTGCATTGTTTCTGCTATATAATTAATTGCTTTGATTAGAGCTAGGCCGCCTACCGCAGTAGCTACCCGGCCGCTAATCATAAGTTTGGTTTTATTAAAATTGATTACGAAATCCCTCCCCCTTTTTTGCCCTTCATTAAATATTTTTGAGGAGCGCCACGCCGCAACGGCAGCGCAGTCGAGTATGTGCTCCGCACATACCGGCGAGCAGGGGTTGGGTGCGGCGAGAAGCGGGCGGCGCGCGGTTGGTGGGACTCGGAAGAGCCGATTGGTAGATGCGCAGCATCTGCCTAGCGGCGATGGCGCGCGCCTTTTCGATTGGCTAGAACTGCTGGATGATCCAGACGATGTCCTGGCGGCATACGGGGCATTTGGTCATTCTGTAGTTGTCCTCGATGTCCTCGTCATCAGTATCATCAGAGTACCTACGGTACCGTAGGTATGTTACTACGCATGTCTGTCACGGTACGCGGTACCGGTATCTATCTGTCTCTCTCTACACCGCGACCCTGTCAGTCCGCGAGGCGATATTCCATGTCGAACGCGCGATCCCGTCAATTGGCCTATTTCAAAGACAACATTCAGTCGCAGGACGACCAGGTTCGTTCCCTGTAGAATATTACTCAATTACTCAGCCTTCTCAGGATGAATTCGATGCTTCCAGATACTACTACAACCGTGAGGACCAAGTACTTACCGCACCATCTAGTTCCAAGATAACGTGTCGTCCGCGTCACTGCCCCGATACCTAGGCCTTAGGTTCAGCTGCCGGAGCAGCAGTAACTTCTTCACCATTTACTGGAGGGACTGCTGGTCCGTCATCATTTTCAGCTTCAAACCAGTAAATATTTAAAACTACAGGTAATTTCTCCTCGCACGCGACGCACGCGATCGCTGGGCAAAATTCTATGACGCCGCACTGCCCCATGTCATTATTCTCGATAGATCTCAATCTCAGAGCTCAATTGTATAACAGGTTCGCTCCATCTAGTGATCTGCTTGCGATGTTAAGTAGAGGGATATCTACGGGTTCAAATGAGCCATCTCAAACTGGTCAGAGTTTACTGGATAGCTCAAATAGTAAAAAAGCGTTGTAATTTAAAGTCTCAACCCTTATAGTCTCGTTTTTTAGCCGACACCACAAACCAACCCTTGATGTCTGGGGGGCATATTGCACATATTCCGCCAAACCGAGAGACTCGCAGAGTACCATTTGATATGTCCGATTTCCCAGCACTCGCCGGGTCCCTTCTCTGTGTCGTCAGTTAACTTCTAAGTATGGTAACAACTTAAACCCAGTCATGTCTCGCTACCACATTGTACCTCACGCGAACCGTACCTATTCAGTGTATGCTCTTCATTACACTAGCCACGCATGCTTTTCCATCAGACTGGAGGAGGATATGCCTGGGGTCAGCAGCCCGCCCTGCAATGACAATACAATGACTATTGGTAAGGACCCAACACCAATTGACGCACTTACGTCGGCAGAAATACATCAACTAACATCAGAAGTTCTTCATAGTGACAATCCTCCAGAGAAGCGACTGTCAACACATCCAACATCACTCAACTACGGCCAAGATAGCAATTCAAACTTTGCAATACAGTCAGAAGACTTCCCAGCATTGCCGGGTAGCCAAGTGGTCGCACTGCGTCAAGATCATGAAGATGGACGCATCAAGACAATTAGCGCATTCAGCAGAGCCAGAGTTTTGCCACAAAACTAAATGACAGCGCGCAGGCCCCCCATAGTACAGTACTCGAAGAATGCAGTTCTCTGCGTTGTGTAGCGTACAACAACTCACCTGAAGATCAACACCAATTCAGGTTGCCCCGAGAGCTTAAATCAAGGCGCACTGGTCACTGGTCTGATGGCGGGAAATGCAATTGATGTTGATTTGACAAAAAAAGCGCGAAATTACCGTGAGATCCTTGTCCTTTGTTTGACTGTTGACATCATCTTATTTGCAAGTAAATGTAGACACGCATGAACCATCGGCGTCGCGGGGTGCGGTGAGTTCATGTTCGCACGCTTGATGTGAAAAGCATTACCTAGGTATCATCAAGTTGCAGTCTATCCACTGCCGCTTTTGATCGTCATGCATCAGGATTAGCAGTACTATCGCCAGACTCCTTAAATGATCGAGGGCATTGTGATATGCGTGGATATAGTAATAAGCCAGAGCCTAATCGTGCATCTCGTGTGGTTGATGTCGGATTAGCTTCGAGAGCAACTCGTGTTCGACTAACATCAACAATTAAAGGTGCCAGTATACTATCTTCTGATTATTGGCGCTCATAAACGTTAAAGGCAATGCTGATGCGGAGAATCAAACCAAATATGGTTTGCTTGGCTTGCTTGATGTCATCCGCATGACAAACGCAGATCTAAATACACTCGCTCTCGGCTCCGACCTAACCACACTTGGACTTAACTTAAACTCCTCTGAGTGTTTGTATTCAACTTTTGCATCACCCTGGGCGGAAGCACCTATTACACGAGAACCTCAATTCTCCCTTCCGCTGTGTTACTACATGCAACCGCCTCCACTAAAAACGCAATACCTGAGCCAAAACAAGTTGTGTTTAGCCTTACTTACAGCACCGTCTTTCGTGAGTCATTATGCAACATAGGTCACATTTGTCCAAGTTTCAACTAGAAACACTATTTTACATATTTTATGCCATGCCCAAGGATGTGAGTAACTTACGACGAGTAAATAAACAAAATGGGTCTCGAATAGGTTCTTCAGGCTTATGCTGCACAAGAACTGTGAGACCGACCACCATGCGCAGACTTTCTTGATATGGATGTCATAGGTACAATCGAGAATGGCAGTATCATCAGGATTTGAAACTCTGGCAATGCATTTAATAATCAAAGTCACACAGACTTCGTATATAATAGGTTCAAGCGCAGTTCTTCTGCAGATGGACTCAATTTCTCTAATAACCAATATATATTTTTTGATATCAAAACGTGGGAATGCCGCGTTTTTTCGAACATGCATGCAGCAGGCACTTAGCCAGGGCAATCCAATGATTCATTTGGAGCGTTCAGATATCTTATAGGTAACTTTTCCAATGGGCTCTTACACGAAGATAGTGTTCGTGTTAAATTTATGAATTCATCATGACTTGGCGTGCGCTCACTCACACATATGATCCTACAAGAGGCGAGCTATTGGACTGCATTTGCATTTCGGGTACTGGACACTTGGAAATATTAAGTGCAGACGAATGCATATGTAGCTTAAATGAATTCAAAGCAAGGACTTTGTAGCTTATTTACTAAGTAGTTATTACTCCGGCTGCGCGTCACACATGGAAATCGACTCAATGCTTATACCGCACACACTTACTGTGGAGTTTTCTAGTGCATCATTATGATTATCATTGTAATTTGAAGGTGCGGCAGCTTGTTGGAAACCCATCTACAAGTTTATGACTGAATCCATTCTTGGTGCAGCCTTACGTGCAGCTAGTAAATCCAAGGATTGCTGCTACAACCCCGACTCGCCGGGGCACGATCGGCCCGGCCCAGGGACTGTGCTAAAAAAATTCTTGGGGCCTCGCAGCGGCACTTGCAGCGGGATATCGCAGAACGGCTGCGGCTGCCCGTGTAACAGTCTAGCATGCGTTCGTAGCCCCCCGGGCCGGCGGGCCCCCCCACAAAACGCCTAGAACTCTGACTCGGCGAGAAAGACTCAACGTGTTGCTTCCTTAATAAAATACTACCCGTCCCCGAGGCGGCCGGAAACCGGTTAATTAGTACCGTTGTCGGCTGGTCATGGGGGACAAGTTACCCCGGGCCCGGGAGATTGAAAATTCGTTGTACCGTTATCTTATTGCTATTTCGAAGCTCCGGTTGGGCATCCTGACCGAGCAGGGAGAAGGCTCTTAGGAGCTTGTTCCTTTTTTACTTACTTATTTATTTATTTATTCAAGTTTATTTATTTATTTATTTATTTATTATTTATTTATTACTAGTATTCTTTGGCCCGGGAGTAGCCTGAGTAAGATTCTTCCTTACCTTACCTTACCTTAGCTCTAATTAGAATGAATTAGCCTGCGACGCTTAAGGCTCCTTGGAGACTTCGAAATTTATAGGGGGGTCACGGTCGAGCGCAATAGTCGACGTTGGCAGGTTTTTGGCGCAATTGAGCGTACAGCCACACGCCGACGAATGGCGGCAAACTTTTGCTGAGCCGCAGGTTCCGTATGCTAAAATAATGGGCTGCGCGCAAAGTTTGGTGCATGCGGGCAGCCTCGCGCTGATAAAGCAGCTGGGACGTGATAAATCGGCCTCGAATTCTCCACTAATTATTTCCTATCAATATACTGCTTATACTCAGGCTACCCGGACCGTGACCGCCGGGCCGTGACAGGCTCGGACTCGGAGGCCCGGGTAGAATCAAAATTATCAAATCCACCAGTCTGAATTCAATTTCCTTTCCATAAACCTATACGAAAGATTATCTCGCACAGGGGGAAAGCCCCTGGGATGGCTCACTTATGATCTCGTTTGCGCCGTAAGGCTCTATAAGTGCCATCGCCAAAATGCGCACCTGTAAAACTCTAGAAGTAAGCTCGGCGAGCAGGCGATTATTTGTGCCATACAGTGCGTATGATGCGGCGTCTTTCACGGAAGCGGTTATTTTTTTTTGAGCGAGAGCGCGCCGAGGCGTGCGCGCGTGAACACAAGCAAACGCGACCCCGTGTGTCGTCAGCAAGCTTGTCGCCGTGTGCTGCCCACTCGCGAGGGACGCGGATCAATCCAAGACGGGGGGGACACGCGCCCCGTGTGCGCAGGTGTAGCGCGGACTGAGCCCCGCTGCCATGGACGAGGCCGAGATGGAGCGCGCGGCCGCGCTCCGCAAGAAGCGCACCTTCCGCAAGTTCCTGTTCCGCGGCGTCGAGCTCGAGAAGCTTCTCGACCTGAACCACGAGGAGTTCGCCCAGCTCATCCACGCGCGCGCGCGCCGCCGCATCTACCGCGGGCTCAAGGCAAAGCCCAAGCGCTTCGTAGCCAGATTGCGCCGGGCGAAAAAGGCCTGCGGGCCCATGGACAAGCCCGAGCCCGTGAAGACGCACCTGAGAGACATGGTCGTCGTGCCCGAGATGATCGGCAGCGTCGTGGGCGTCTACAACGGCAAGGTATTCAACGGCATCGAGGTCAAGCCCGAGATGGTCGGCCATTACCTCGGCGAATTCTCGATCACGTACAAGCCCGTGCGCCACGGGCGGCCGGGCATCGGCTCGACGAACTCCTCGCGCTTTATCCCCCTGAAGTAAGGGCCAAACCGTATAGCTATCTAAATAGCGGCCTTCTCTGGCAGAGTAGACACGTATATATTGTATCCCCTGCCCCCCGTCGTCCGCCGCGCAGCGTATTTAGCTTGGTACTGAGCCCCCCCTTTGGTCCAGACGCATCTCATGCGCATCAGGGCGGGAGCCGTGCGCACCCCTGCCACGACCCAAGGGTAGTTGGCTCGTGGGCTCGTGCTGTCGAGTATAGACCACGACTCCTCCGCGCCGAGAAATTAGGGTAAACCCGAATTTACGGCGCAAAGTACCTAGGCGTGTTAGCGGCTCGGGAGGTGTGGTCTAAACGCGACAGGGGCTCGTGCCAGTGGTAATACCTTGTTATTACAACCCCTATCTCGTGTTTACAGTGCAAGAGCCCAACAATAGTCTCGGCCCCTCGGCATGTTTGGCGGGGCCCGGGTCTCCTGCGGTGGCAAAGGCAACTTCTCGGACGCGCAGCCGCGAGCACGTCCCGCCGCGTCCCTCTCCGAACGCTTCACGCCCCCCCCCCGCCGCCATCGTCGAGGTTGTAATAGTCGCCGGCCTGCTTCTGCTCGCGGTCCAGCACCGAGCCGCGCTTGTTGATGCGCGGCCGGAAATTCTCGGCGTCGCGTCGGAACGTCACGTCGAGCTTGCGGAGGAACGCGTTGAAACCCTCGGCCGGCGCCAGCGGCGCGCCCGCCGTGCAGCGCACGCCCGGCGCGCCGCGGTAGACGACGACGCGGTCGTAGAGCGCTGTCGCCATCACGAAGTCGTGCTCGATGATAAAAGCGGTCTTGCCGAGGTGCGACACGACCCAGCGCTTCATCACCTTCGCGCAGACAATGCGCTGTTCCACGTCCAGGCCCGCCGACGGCTCGTCCACGAGGTACACGCCCGCCGGCGTGCCCAGGCACACCACGATCGCGAGCCGCTGCACCTCGCCGCCCGACAGGCTTCGGACGGGTAGCTCCTCGATGCGTTCCAGACCCAGCGGCTTCATCACGAGCAGGCGGAACAGCCGGTCACCCAGCCCGTGCTGCACATGCGCCTCGAGAAAGTCCTGTACCGAGCCCCGGTATTTCCGGAACCGCGGCCCAACGTGCTGGCGCTTGTAGGCCACGCCCAGCCGCGCGAGCGACGCGCCGGCGGGCGCGTCGCTCTCGACGCCCGCGAGCAGCGACATGAACGTCGACTTGCCGCAGCCGTTCTCGCCCATGAGGCCCACGACCTCGCCGTCCCGGAAGCTGCCCGCCTCGACGTCGAGCGTGAAGGACGAGTTCTCCCCCGTCAGCGTCCGGCTCATGGCTGGGTAGCGGTGCGTTTGCGGCGCGTGAACTGCCTCGACGCCGCGCGCGCCGTCGTCGTCGCGCTCGACGCTCACCTGGAAGCTCAGGGCCTCGGCGCGGAATCGCATGTTCTCGGCCGCGATGTAGCCCGCCAGGAACTGGTTGATGCCCGCCGCGGCCGCCTGCCGCTTCGTGACGACGCCGTACGCCCCCGGGCCGCCGTACAGGCAGCAGACTGCGTCGCTCACATTATCTAAAACTGTCAGGTCGTGCTCCACCACCACGACGTATGTCGCGCCTGCCCGTCGCCGCGCTTCGTCCGCGGCCCGGACCGAATCGGCCCGCGCCGCCGCGTCGACGCCGTCGACGAGGCTCCGAATGGCCTGCGCCGCCGCGACGCGCTGCTTGACGTCGAGGAAGCTAGAGGGCTCGTCGAACAGGTACACATCCGCCGCCACGTTGAGGCACCGCGCGATCGCGAAGCGCTGCAGCTCGCCGCCCGAGAGGGCCTGCACCTCGCGGTCGCGCACCGCCTCGAGGTCGAGCAGCTCCATGATCTCGCGGCACTTCCCCAGCTCGTCGCTCTCCTCGAGGCACGCGCCCACCGTCCGGCCCGTGAACTTGCGCGCGAGCGACGGCTCGAGCTGGGGCTTCACCACCACGCGCAGCCGGTCCTCGCACAAGGCGGTGAAGTAGTTCTGCAGGTCCGACCCCCGGTAGTATTGGATGATGTCCGCCCAGGCCGGCGGGGCCGCCGTGAGGACCCCCAGGTTCGGCTTCACGCGCCCCGACAAAATGTGCACCGCGGTGCTCTTGCCGATGCCGTTCGTGCCCAGCAAGCCGAGGACCGCGCCCGGCCGTGGCGACGGCAGGCCGTGCAGCGCGAACGCGTTCTCGCCATAGCGGTGCGTGACGTCGGTGCTCAGATTGGTGGGGAGCTTCACGATGCTCACGGCACCACCAGGACAATGCTTCGCTCGTGTTAAACACGCGGCACATAAATCCTCCGAGATGCGGACTAATTTACCTTCGACTTCGATGCACGTCTTCCCACACTTGCCAGCGTACTGCTTGAGGAAGGCATAGGCCGCCGAGTTGGGCTTGCACTTCTCCGGGTCGAGGATGAGGATGCGGCGGTCGACGGCTGTGGCGTCCTTGGCTTTTCGTTTCGCTAGGAGTTTTGACATTTGCTTGTGTGTTGAGACCCCCGAGTGCCCCGACGGGCAGGCCCAAGGCTCGTCGCTGGTAGTCTTGCGTAGGAAGGGAGGCCCTTCTCGGGTCTGCCTCGCTCCTGCGGGCGGTTTTGTCGCTCGCTGACTTTATAGACACTCTAGCCGACAAACGAGAGAGGGGGGGAGACAAACAACAAACTCCTATCTGCCAGGAGCCCGCACTTGCCATCTCCTATCTGCTCGCGGCGCCACCATGGGTACGACGAAGCGGCTGCTTTTGCTCGCGAACGACCGCGGCCGCCGCGCTGCGACCGGGCGCGCCGCACGCGCGCGTGCTCTTCTGCCTCGGAGGGCCCGGCGCGGGCAAGGGCACGCAGTGCGCACGACTGGAGCACGAGTTCGGCTGGGCGCACGTCTCGGCCGGCGAGCTGCTGCGCGCCGCGCGCGCCGGCGGCTCGGAGGAGAGCCGCGTCATCGCGGACTGCCTCGACCGCGGCGCGATCGTGCCCGTCGCCGTGACGCTGCGGCTCCTGCGGCGAGCGATCGACGAGGCGACGAGGCGCGGCGCGCCCGTAGTTGTGGTGGACGGCTTCCCGCGGAACGCGGACAACGTGGAAGGCTGGGAGGCGGACGCCGCTACGAAAGGACTTGACGTGCGCGGCGTGTTGTTTTATGACGTGCCCCACGATGTTCTCCTTCAACGCATCGCGGCGCGCGGCGCGAGCGGCGAGCGCGACGACGACGACGCAGAGACTGCGCGGCGGCGCATACGAGTCTACGAGGAGGCGACGCGGCCCATCGTGGATCTGTATGCGCGGCGCGGCGCGCTGCTTAGCGTCCGGGGCGAGGGCGACGTCGAGGAAGTATGGCGCCTCACGAAGGAGGCGCTCGCGCCGCTCGTCGGGGCCCAGGAGGAATAAGAGATTCACCCATCCTCCATGGGTCCAAATTAAGATAAATCACCCTGCGAATCTTTAATACTGCGTGGAGACGCCGGGATTGATAGGGGGTCAAGCGCAAGTCGACGTTGGCAGGTTTCGGCGAATTGAGCGTACAGCCACACGCCGACCGAATGGCGGCAAATTTTTGCTGAGTTTCGATCGCTGCTTCCTCCGAGAGGGGCTTTCGCTCGATACTCATCCCACAACATGACGCTTTCGTGCAATTGCTCCCTATGATTTTGTTAATGGACTTATACCAACATGCGGCGCCTAAGCAAACCAGCAATAAGATACCGCCTTCTGATAATACGATACATACTACACTTAGTGCAAGACTTGCGTAATCCCGTCAATAAAGATGACGAGATTATTGTGCCTTTGCCGTCAGCCTATAATAAAGAACTTGTTGACATGATAAGCCTTACTACATGTATGTTTGCAGGATGCGTTGCACTTGAGGGTGAATTGGAGGCCGCATGACAACTGTCATAGTCGGAAACGGCGCACAATTCGTCGTTTTACCATAAGCGTTCGTAAACTTTAAGCGTCCTCTATGGAAACGAACTTCGTAGTTATTTCTCAAGATAATATCGTGAAACCACGTCGTATCCGTTCGCGCAGGAATAAGCAACACGACTAATTTACCTTCTTGGCATTCATTATGTGCTTTCTCAATAGATATGTTTCTCCCTCTCTCTAATATTAGAGTCTATGCAGCGAGTGTCATTGACGCTACGGTGTGACAGAGGTTTACTATAAAACACTCTCGTAGTTAGGTTGGCCCAGCCCTCGGCTGGTGAGCTAGGACCCTGCTACTTTACATAACACTGCGACGACATACTCTTGCTACGAACAGTAGGAAGTGCCTGCCGGAGATACTTTTTCTAAGCTGTCCAAGACGGCGAAAAATTTCGCGAAAAAAATTTACGATGTTACGCGCGATGGGCATAATAGCGATGCTGTTGCTACGACTGTTGGGCTACGGGATCGGGACGTGCGACGCCCATACGCTATCGTCCAGTTGCAACATGACGGCCTACTGGAACTGGTACGACGACCGTTTCCTGAGCAATCTCTATGGTGCGACCCTATCGCGAGGTCCGGGTCAAGAGGTGCAATCCTATCGTGAGGTCCGGGTCAAGATGCAGGATGGCTTCTGGGGCATCTTGTCGACGCTGTCGTACCCCGACTGCCCGCCCGCGACCGCCTGCAAGGCCTACCTGGGCAACGGCCAGGTCATGGAGCGCGCGGCCCAGATGTGCGAGCGCGCGCTCTACGCGCTCAAGACGGACCGCGCGGGCCGCCACGGCGACGTCGACAACTACGCGATCTTCGGGCCCATGTGCTCCGACGAGTGCATGGACTCCGACGGCCTACACCTCGAGGCGATGGCGAAGTCGTCGTGCACGTGCCGCGACCTGAGTCCGGCGCCGCCGGGCCACGGCCACGGCGGCGTGTTGGAAGAAATCGCGCACTGGGGCGTCGGCGCGCCGTGGACCTGGGACGGACAGGGCATCGTGGGCTACGAGCGGCTCGGCCCGTACCGCACCGAGGGTGAGGTCTGCCAGCGCAACTCGGGCCGGATCATGTGCCGCGTCCTGGACAGGTGCGGCGTCTGGGCCTGCCGGCTAGGCGACTTCATGTGTCCGCGCCACGAGTACAACAAGCAGTGGACGCGCTTCCGAGGGCTCGGAGACTGCAACGCGGCGGCGCCTTTGACCGCGCGTGCCGGCGCGCTCGCCGGCGCGCTCCTGGCGCTCTATCCGGGGTAGTAACAGAATATAGTTTCAGCGACTTTTGTCATGGGGCACAAATTGCGATAATTCTTACCTTACCTTACCTTACCTTATTGCTTTCGAAGCTCGGGCTTCCTGACCGAGCGGGAAGTAGATACTTAGGAGCTTGTTCCTTCTCAGGCTTTTTAGGTCACGGTCGGTGCTTAATAATTTCATTTTTAATTTATTTCTTCACTCGGGTTTCTTAGTAAATTTCACACATATTGATTCTATTATTGAACTTGAATTCAAGTCACAGTTATTTATTTATTTATTTATTTATTTATTTATTTGCATTGCTTAGAGCTGAGCTCAGGCTGCGGCCTAGCCGCCCGGGAAGAGAAATGGCTGTTTAAAAAAATTATTTATACCGTGACAACACAAGAAATAAATCATCATGATAAATAAATAAAGGCCCGGGAAAATATTAAGGAAGGAATATCCTAAAAGAAAAGGACGAACACCGAGCCTTCTAAAGGCAATAAGTTTTACTAGAATGCTGACACTACTGGTACTACTAACATCATGATGGGTACCCCGATCCCTTCAGGAGTTTGCGCCGCGCGTACCCCACCGCGCGCGCGGGACCGGCCGTCAGCGCGCCCTTGAGCGTCTGGGCCGCAGAAGAGAAGCGGACCAAGCTCCGCAGCGCGCCCGATAGACGGCCGGCGCGGGCCGCGCCGCGAAGCGTCTCGGGCACGTGCGCGAGGCACCACGCCGCGTCGCGCACCATCAATCCAAAGTCGCCCCGCACTAGCGCGCCGGCGGCGATCGCGACTTGCACGTGCGGCCCGTAGAGCGTCCGGAAGCGGCCCAAGCCGCCCTCGACGATGTTCCGGACCTTGCGCGGGTCCTCGGCGCGCAGAGCGAACCGCACGTCGCCGCCGTACGAGAGGTTCGCGATGGCGGCGAACAACTCGCGCTCGTCGAAGAAGTGTCCGGGTCGAAACGACAGCAGCGCGGCGCCCAGCGCCGCCCGCAGGTTGCGCGTGACGGCGGCGCTTAAGGCGGCGTCGCTCGCCACCCACACCACAGGCTTCTGGAGACGCCCCGCGACGTACAGACTCGTCCACGCGTCGAGGTCCCGATGCAGGTCCGCCGTCGCCACGACGCCATATTTCAATTCTGACGTCACGTTGTAGTAGACGCCGGGATACGTAGCCTGCGCCGTCGCGATCGCGGCCGGCCCCAGCGTTTTCAGCCACGAGTAGTGGGCCGGGTTCCGTAACACGTTCGCCGCGTGCCAGGCCCGCGCGTCGTCGACGCACAGGACGGCGTCGACCAGTGCCGGGGCGGCTGTGCTCCGCTGAGGGATCACGGCGGAGCCATACCCAAAGGCTGCTCGGTATCTGGGGAACCTCTGGCGCGCCAGCAGCCTTGCCAGGCGGCGGCTCATGAGGCCCCACCTCGGCGCAATTCGCTAGAGAGTTTAGTTGTATGGCCCACCCAGTACGCGGGGTCCGGATGGTCCGGTGCCTGACCCTAGGGGTAACAATACCGTGAATTAACACCGAGCTTATGCGTAACTACTTCTTGTAAGCGGAGACCATGTAGGCCGTATGGAGCTTCTTGAACGGCTCGGAGTTAATAAGCGTCTTGCCTTGTTTCATCCGAGGCATACCGGCCTTGAGCTTAGCCAGCACGTCGCCCTTGGCGGCCTTGCAGAGGCGGTTGAGTCCTGCTCTGGACTTTTTCATTAGGGCTTCGCGTAGTTGCTTGTGTTCGAGGCCGCTATCAAACAGGCAATCATGCAGAGTAATCATGATACGGCTTTTTCGTTGTTCCCCTTTTCCCCCCTTCTTCTTCTTCTTCTTCTTCTTCTTCTTCTTCTTCTTCTTCTTCTTCATGTAGTACGACTTGTGAACCTGTAAAAACTTCGCCTTTTGACAGAACATAGAGTCCCCAATTCATTACATACAAGGGCTATATTCCCTGTGGACCTTTCATGTCCGCGAATTACTTTAAACAAAACGACCGAGAACTACACAAGCACTGTTTGCTTGTGGTTCACAATATAGAGTAGACACAGAAGCTCTACTCTATACACTGAAAGAAAAAGAAAAACCAAACCATATCAAGGTCCAGGGGGAGTGCGAAGAATATACCCCCTAGTCCCCTAGTACTACACTAGGCCCCTCTTACTCTCCTACTTAGTCCCACCTTGACGTAATGAAGGTTTACACCACATTCATTCTTAGTGCTAGTATTACACGGGGAGTCACTTACGCCAAACTCACTCACACCGTTGCAGAGGGTCGGTATACCACCGCACCCTACTTATTTCCTGCACTTGAGACGCTAGCATTCGTTTCAAACTCGCACTAAAAATCGGCGGCGGCGATCTTATTGACTGAGTTGTGACGTGGAAGACACGCCTCTGGACGGCTGGAACCGGCCTGCAACGGCGCGCGAGAAACCGCCGCGCGTAGCGAGCAGCAGCAGCTCTGAGGAAGGCCAAAAATGGCTGCATGGCGGCCTCGTGTAAACAAACGTAGTAATTAATTCTTCTACTACTACTAGTACTGGGGGCGGCATCGACTCTGGCCCAAACAGGCGACAATAGAGGAATGTGCGTCGGTTTTTGCGCGACGACGTCGGCTCTAGTCGCGCCAGCCTTTGTGACGACGGTCGCTTTCCTTGTGAACGTCGACACGATTACATTAGCTTCCCCTCGAAGCCATCCGGCGCGGCACCGGAGGTGGTCACTTCTGATGCTCCTCGAGCAGCGCGACGATGGACGAGTAGCCCATTCTTTTTGCGATGGACAGCGCCGTGTGCCCTCCGCTGTCCGCCTGGTTCGGGTCGGCGCCGGCCTCCAGCAGTCTCAGGACGATGGCCTCCGCGCCGGTCTGCGCGGCAACATGCAGCGGCGTCGTCTTATTCGTGGATTGTTGTTTGGCATCGCCCCCCCGCTCCAGCAGCGTAATTAAGACGTTGAGGGCGCCGACTTGCGCCGCGAAATGGAGCGACGTGTGCCCTCCGCTGTCCGCCTGGTTCGGGTCGGCGCCGGCCTCCAGCAGCGCATGGCACGCTGGCTCACGAAGATGGATCAGCGCGTGGTGGAGGGGCGCGAGGCCGCCGTAGCCCTCCTTCGTCGCCGAGGCACCGTGCGCCAGAAGCTGCTTGATGACGCCGACGTAGCCGGCGCGTGCGGCGTAGATTAACGCCGTGGCGCCCGCGTCGTCCGTAGCGTTAATGTCGTACAGACCAGCACGGTCGCGCGCACTAGGATCCTGTAAGAGCTTCTTGAGGCCGTCGTTATTGCCAAATCGCGCTAGTCGATACACGTTCACCGCTTCCTCGGCTGTCATCCTGCTCTCCAAGTAACGAGACCGAAAATGGCTGTGTGTAATACGAATCTAGTATCTTGCATGCTAGAGATACTTACCTAGTACCAACGACGCAACTTAGTGGGCACCGCTCCGGGGCGCGGCTTCCAGGTTTCCCGCGCGTTTAGGAAATCCCGCGTGGCGAGCGGCCTGTACAGGTAAGACACTAGATACAAAGTATACTGTACCAGCAGGGACAAAAATGGGAGCACGCGACGCTGCCCCGGCGGACTAGCACAACCGATACGATGCGCAAAACAATACATGGGTAACAGATATGGCCGAGCAGCGCGTGGGGCTATCTCAACAAACCTTTGTGGCGGACGACAAGTTTGGCGATGTGATCGCGTGCCTTGAGGCGCGGGGCTGGGCGCGCGTGATTTGTGGCGGAGACCTCGCGTGGCGGAACCTGAAGCAAACGGACTTCGAGTCCGCCGACGCCGACCGCTACGTGAACCATCTTCGCCACGCGCAGCGGCTGAGCCACAAGGCAACGCTCGCGGCCGCGCTGGCGGACGCGTCCGCCGAGTTTTACCCGCGCTGCTACGACCTCCGGCTGCCGGCGCACGCCCGGCGATTCCTGGGCGATGCCGCGCGCGTCGCGGCAGCGGCGGCGCTGCGCGCAGGCGGCGCGGGCCCCGGCGACGCCGGCCTGGGGCGGACGCTCGTGGATGCCTGCGCCGGGCGTAATTTTGATGAAATCGCGGCGCGGCTCGCGGCGGGCGACACGGCGGCGACGCTCGCGGCCCGCACGGGGGGCGGCGACGCGGTGGCGGCCGCGGCGGCGCTGCGGGCTTTCGACGCACGGCCGCAGGCTGCAGTGGTCGACGGCGCCGCGGGCGTCTGGGTGCTCAAGCCGGCGGGCGGCAGTTGCGGCGAGGGCGTCGTCTGCTCGACGTCGGTCCAAGAACTGCTGGCGGCGGCAATGGCGCGGCGGTGGCGTGTCGTCGTGCAGAAGTACATCGAGCGCCCCCTCACGCCCCTCGCCCGGAAATTCGACGTGCGCCAGTGGGTCCTCCTGTCGGCCGTCCAGCCGAAGCTTGTGCTCTGGGGCTTTTCCGAGGCGTATGCGCGGTTTGCTCAACAACGGTTCGCGCTCTCGGACGCGTCGCTCCGGGACAAGTTCGCGCACCTCTGCAATTACTCGATCCAGAAGGACGCGCCGGCGGCGGACGACGCCATCGCCGAGAACATGTGGAGCCAGGCGCAACTGGCGGCGCACATCGATAGAATCTACGGCGCGGGCAGCTTCGAGGCGCGCGTGCGGGCCGGTATCCGCGCCATCGCCGTGGCCGTGGCGGAGACGGCCGCGCGCCTGGACGTGGAGAAGGTCGGCCACGGCTTCGAGTGGCTCGGTTTGGATATCATCGTCGGCGAGGACCTGTCCTGCTACCTGCTCGAGGCGAACGTGTCGCCCGACGTGTCGCACTCCACGGCCGTGACGGCGGCGCTCGTGCCGGCGGCGACGGAGGACGCGCTGGCGCTGCTGCTCGACGAGGGCCACGCGGCCGACACCGACGCACCCGTGGCGGCCCGCCGGCGGTCGACCCTTTACGGCGACCCGCCGCCGACGCCGGCCGACGGGCCCGCGGCAGCACCGCGGTGGGAGCTGTGGCTCCGCGCCAGCGCGCCGGCGCCCGCCGAGCAGCTCCCGGCGCGCCTGACGGACGGCCGCGCGGACGCGTGGTGGCGCGCTGAGCTCGCGCGGCTGGAGCGGTTCGCGCCGCAGCCGCCGGACGCCTCGAGCGACGAGGAACTCTAGTGTACTAAATTGAAGTTGTAATGGACTGCTAGTAGGTTGGACTGCTAATAGTAAGTTACAAATACAGAGAGGAGGCTCTATTAGGCCCTCGTTTGTCGCGGCATATTAGCGAATTTGCTCTACCGTTTCTTGACGTCTCTTTTTAGACGCCGGCTGGGTATCCTAGCCGCGCAGGGAGAAGGCCTCTAGAGGCTTGGTGTATGTCCTTTCCTTTAGGATATTCCTTCCTTAATCATTGAAAATCGTACTTATTGGGGAAAATCGGTTTTTTGAGGAACTTCCAATTGCACCCAAAACTGTCTCCAACCACAGTTTCATTGGACTATTTCATTGGGGAATGGGATTTTGCTCCAACGGAGCAAAATCCTATCCCCCTACTCTCTCGGTACCGTTTACCTGAAGGTCCACTATGTCAGATCTGAGCGGCCCAAAACTTATTGTATGCTGCCCTATAGTTCTATAGCATTTTCGTTGGTTTTTCTTGCATACACTGGTTCAGTAGGACTGGTTTCGACGAAGTATGTCTTCGATGGAACCAAGAATCCGATTGAAGGTGGTTCGCTCCACGTATAGTAGCCTAATTGCATCATGAATCTTGGCAAGCGGGAGTTGCCCTAGCATGTGGTACGTACTTTAATGTGCCATTTTTTCCCGTGGCCTTGACCGTCCCCTGGCGGGGTTTACTAGCGAGAAGCGCGTTTTCGCCAAAATAGTCACCAGTCTGATCAAAATATATGATGAAATGGTCGAGAAAGTACACAGAAAACATGCGGTGAGCTGTGCGACCTCTTGCTGGTTTCCGTGAGGGTCCGCTTGGATGCAGGTTGCTGTACCCTGCTTGATTATGAAAAAGCTTGAACCTGTTGTATCATAAAAATCATCCTGGTCACGTTTCAAAGCTGACCAACGTCGCCTTGACGGCAAATTACATCGCCTTCTTCATAGGCTTCCTCCTGCATTGCATCCGCTAGTTTCGAGAACTCATGGTCCTTAAGCTCTTTGAAAATTTCAACCTAGCGCGTACATCACGAGTAAACGCCGCCAGCATTTGGCTCTTGTGGGATGTAAGTACATTTTGTAGGAGACTCTTTATATGTAGGCGCTTTTCAATAGTTGTCTTCATGACAATCACTTTAAATGCCTGTTTGCGGGGAATTGCTGGTAAAAGTTGATCTCGTTCACTGTGGGACATACTTTGCGTGGCAATGCATATAGTCTGGACTCAGTTGTCGCTCGGCAAGTTGCGGCCCTTGGCGTGTTATACATAATAGATAAATCACCAAAAGTCCCACCCGGATTGTAAGTATGGACCAATGTTTCGTGTTCTGACCCGTCTCTTCGCTCAAAACATGCCACACTGCCTTTATCAACCACGTAAAAATGGTCGCCATCTTCTCCTTGCTTGAAAGCGATTTCACCACGTTTAAGCACCACCTTCGACATTGCCTTTGTCACTAGTTCTCTTTGCTCCTGTTCGAGGTGACGAAACAGAAAATGTTCTCTAGGGATGGCAATGAATGTTCCACAAGTACTGCATGAACATGAAGCCAGACACAGGTATATTGCTGCAAGACCTGGAGGATTCGCAGTTTCGCATCCGGGGCCTTCTCGAACTCTGCTATTTCGTCTTGGTCATCCAGAGCGACCTCTGAGCAGACTGCTTTGCGTTTTTTGGCTCTTGCCAGCTTGATTGATGTTTCTAGAGCTCGACTCTCGGAGTCTTCTTCTTGATCAAGGTCATCCTCATCGAACGAATCTTCTGTTTTTTTCAAAAGGTCGGCTCTGTTTGACACCTCACTACCGACCAATGTTTTCTCACAGACTTGATCAGGATACCTGCGTCTAAGATTCTGGCGCGCGGATGAGTTCTAATTGATTACTTTTTCTGTAAAAACTCAACAATAAAACCAATGGGATTATCCGGCTTTTCGATCAACAGTGACTCCACTTTAACGGCTCCAGTAAAGACTAATTGACAAATTAGGACGTACCAATCTGAATGAATAACTGGTTGATCGACTTGGATTGCAGATAATCATTTAGCTCGGCTTGATGCTGACAGCGACAGCCTTCTTAGAGAATTCGAATACTGCATTTACCTGCGCTGCTGATTCTGCAGTAAAGTTACAATCAGTCATTTTGCATCAATTTTGTTACTCTACATTTATACCTAACTTGAAAACTTGAATAACTTGAAGCATTGATTCATTCAGCTGCCCTAGTCTCCTCTAGGGCCTAGCACAATGCCCACAGACTAGTTATTGGGAACTCGATTTGTCCTTTGCTCAGTTTTTGCCCACTTGAACTTGAACTTCAAGTTGAAACCGTCCACCCCCCCGGGCCCGGGCCGGGTCCGGGCCAATGCGGGAATTCTTACCCTAGCGCGCCGCGGCAGCCCCCCGGGCCCGGGCCCGGGCCGGGCCCGGCCTCGTAGGTTCCCCTCCCCCTATCCACATACTACCTACATGATTCAATCAACGTAATTATGACACACTCTCGTATTGCATAGAGATGCACGAACTCAAATGATATAATATAATACACACGAACTCAAATTAACAACATGGATGAGCTACAAGCTCAATTAGATGCAGACGTTGCTGGACTTGAAGCCTGAGACGGGCCCGGGCCACTTTGGACGGGCACTTTTGGAGGGCCGGGGGGCGTCACGGTGTCTTTCTTTTGCCCGGCCTTGGGGCTCCAAATCACGCCAAGTGCGAGGAACTAAGTGCCATTGGCGGCAAAAGGAAGGGTTTTAGCGGGTCCGGGCACGCGCTCAGGCGGCTCAGGCTGGCTCGCCGCCCGGCCCTGAGTGCCAGTGCCAGTCACCGTAGTCTGTTCCTTCAAGATCTAGTCCAACTTTTATCCCAACGGGGGCGTCTCTCACGAGGCTGCCTAGGACCCGCTACGACATTGCTAAGTTCACCTTATATCCCGGATACAGACGCAGTATCCGAGCTTCTCGAGGTAGTAACTAGAATGAGATGTATTGACGCATGAGATGAAGCGCGCGCTCGAGATCGTGGTGATTGCGATCACCTTCTACCCGCTGGCACGAGCGGGCTACTCGCCATGTCCCAATTTATGCAGTGGACATGGCAATTGCCCCCTCACTCGTGTTTGCGAGTGCGTGCAGTCCCATGTTGAGACTTTACGCGACTACACAGCATAGGTGTTTCAATGGCTGGACAGGTGCTGATTGCTCGCTGAAAACGTGTCCTCTTGGTTCAGCTTGGGCGGATGCAGCTGACACTATCATTGGTATGTCAATGCTCCCTACTGGGACATATGTTGTAATCTATAATCAAGAGTGAATCTTGGCTCCTTCGCGCGCAGGCACAGACGATGCGCACAATAACGCCGAATGCTCTAATCGTGGTACATGTGATCGCACTTCTGGGATCTGCCTTTGTGAGGAATCGCGCTTTGAAGGAGCTGCTTGTGAACGCAAGTCCTGTCCAGACGCCTGTAATGGACGAGGACGATGTCAAAACATGAAGTACCCCAATTTCACGATGACGATTTCAATATGTTTAATGCACTTTTTTAGGTATTACGCCTCCCTGAAAGACCCAGGCGAAGGTCCCGTCTATACATACTTGTCTAACTGGGATGCGGAAATGATGTACGGATGTAACTGTGATCACGGTATATTTGGTCCTGACTGCTCCCTACGCTCTTGCCCGACTGGGGACGACCCCCTCACTGAGAGTGTCGTTGATAATCCGCCCGATTCAGCGCCTAGATGACCATAAATCGAGGAAACCTGATGGCAGGTCTGAGCTACAAGTGACGGCGCAGCAGCAAATAGAATGCAAAGCAGATTCGGGCTATGTTGTTTTGTCATTCCGAAACAAGCATACAGATCGAATTCCGTATCACAATTTACGTCCTTCCTGTAGTTACTAGAGGTCAGTGGTGATGAGTATGCCTATAATAGGTATTATGCGAGTGACAACGAGGTGCAGGGCTATCTCGAAGCCCTTTCGACAATTTCAAGTGACTATGGACCGGCATTGTCCGTCCAAATGAATGGTTATATAGTTCACAGTGTCTGATTATAAGGATCATGACAATGTGCAGTGATGAAGTACTGATTTTCTTTCGATTAGGCCAAGCATTTTGCTCTGCCTCCTCAACTTTGACAAAAATTGATTTCCTTCAAGACTTTGGCAATTTGCCTCTGATTGTCGCGGATGGCAATGGCCTGGCGCTTTCTGCTAGTACCAGTCCAAAAGTATCCGTCTCCGAGGTTCGCGCTGGGACCAAGGAAGATGAACCTTGTAAGATTGCGACGTGTCCACACGTACTTAGCACGCTTCAGAACAAAGATGTAGGCTCAAATAGAGGAATTTGTGATGAAGAGATAGGCGTCTGTAGCTGCATGGACTATATGACCACATCGGATGGTTATGGTAACGAAGGCCAACGGGGTGACTGCGGATATGCCAGCCAGCAGCTAGTTGACTGTCCAAACGAAAACAGTCCGTGTAATATGAAAGGGACCTGTCAAGGTAAACCAACTTATCGCTGTGACTGCCAGCAAGGTTGGACTGGCGCTGACTGTTCCTTGCTTACTTGCCCGTATGGTAAGACTTGGTTTGGGCGGCCTACAACCGGAGACGATTATGCACACATGACAGACGACATTGTAGAATGCTCAAATATGGGTACCTGCAATAGAGTTACTGGCACCTGCTCTTGCATGGAGGGTTTTGAAGGTGCTGCATGTAATGTCATGAGTTGCCCGGGCAAAGAGCCCAATGGCCCTGCCTGTAATGGCCGCGGGGAATGCCTCACGATGGGTCAACTAGCTGAGCACGCAACAATCAACGGGGACGATGCTCTCTTCACCTATGGATCTACGCCAAATAATCAACTGACCTGGGATTTTGATATGGTATGCGTGTTGCCCAAGTGGTCGAATTATTATGTGTTAATGTAGGTACAGGGCTGCATGTGCCACGATGGATTTTTTGGCTATGATTGTTCACTTTTTTCTTGTACCTCCGGAGATAACCCACATACCAATGGACAATCTAACGAAATTCAAACTCTCTACTGCAAGGCATCTCTTCCTTCGGCGGCTCTGATTCTACGTTTTCGCCGACAATCGACTGTGGAATTGATGTGCTAACAGACTGCGCGTTTGACTCAAACGCCCCGCGGTGTCCTTGAAAAGCTCACGAATCGATTCATTAAGGGTTTTCCAAACCCACAGGTCAACAGCGAATCTTGTTGAAGTCGAGGTCGCTCTTGAATCATTGAGCACGATTGTAGATGTAAGTCTTGGTGCTGTGAGCTCAGATCAGACGACAGTCTGCTCAGAGAGTGGATCCTCTACAAATGTAGAATTCCTCTCACCGACCGGTGATGTGCCGCTTCTTCAAGTTAACCTAGTTGATGTAGACTCGGCCTCTGTTCAAGAGCATGTAAAGGGAACCAAGGAGGACGAGATCTGCTCTGGTCGGGGGCTCTGCGACCAAACAACTGGTTCCTGTACTTGCTTCTCTGGCTTTGGTTCCAGCGACGGGCAAGGGCGGAAGGGCACTCTTGATGATTGTGGCTTTGTCGTCCCAATATTTCGCTGTGAGGATGGTTCATTGGATTGTTGAGACTATCATAGAAACGTGCAATCAATCTTCTCTTGTCATTGTGAGTATCTTAGCGGAATCATGCCTAAATTTCATGATGCAAATAGCCCCTTTAAACAAAACGGTGACCACCCGGTCCTGGTCGGAGTTTCCTGCATTAGGGCCACTGGGAAGGAATCGTGGCATATCACTGTCCTTGCCGGTAGCAGCGTCACGCTGACTCGGAGCCTTATATACTGGCCTCCTCATCTGTCGCGTCGTTAGACCACGCCTTCCGAGCCGCTGACGCGTACGCGCCCTTTGCGACGGAAATTTGGGTTCAAGTTTACCCTAGTTTCTCGGAGTGGAGGAGTCGTGGTCTGTACTCGACAGCCTCCTCATTCTAAAATTTACTACTCAGGCTTCTCGTAGTTCTTAAAGTGCGACGGAAAAGTTGAGGCGGCCAAAGATGATAAAGGGCCCGGGTCCGAGTCAAACCATTGCCAGTGTACACCGTTTTCGAGCAATATAGGGTGACCGCCATGACTATTTTCACTGGCAGCCGTACTAGTACTGTAGTATTCGCCACGCTCATAAATCATTAGACTTGTATGCTTAGAAATGTAATAAAACAAATATGCACGTACACGCCATGACGAGGAAACATGAACACCCCCCCCGACCTCAGGTTGGTTGCGCTCTCAGTGGCACATGCCAGCTACGATAATCTACTTGTACGGTTTAACAAGACTCAAAAAGAAGGGGGGTCAAAATGACAGGCCAGAATATGGTCACGGCACGTGTCACGGCCTGGGTGGGTACTTCGACAGTCACGGTGACCTCTTCCCCAGTAACTATTAGTGTCGACGCATCCTTAGAACACCCCGAGGTGTGTCAGTCCCAGGTCCCTTCATCCCCAAGAGTGCGCATTTTTGGATACTTTAAGGAATCCTTGGGCTCTGGCTTCTCTTCCCCTATGGGCCCTGGGAGGACGACACTATCATTCTGAATAAATAAATAAAATGCATGCGCATCGTACATAGTGGGCATCTGGTAGCCATAGCCTGAGAGTGCTGGGGGTAGTGCTCCTGGAAGGGGAAGGTCATCAAACCTCGTTGTAGGTCACAGTTGATGGTTCTGATTATAGTATGATAGCCTGGGCATTTTCCAATAGTATCCTTTGACCATGTCTTAGTGGCAATGCCGACGAAAGGACAAACTATTGGGATTCAAGTGAACTGCTGCTGTCAGAGTCCACCGTGACGCTTTTACGTCGTTCACTCCAAAATATGCCCTAGACAGCAAGTATTGTAGGTCGGCTCGGCTGTTCTGAGTCGAGTCTTGCGTTGTCGGTGTGCTGTTTGTACTGGCAGTATATTCTGTTGCCGCTTCTAACCATCGACCACGCGTGCAGTTGAAATTTCCCAAATTAATTCTTGCATCTACGGTACGTGTTGTGACACCATCTTGCAACCGTTCAAAAATATGAGCCGCATCGTCAAGCTGACAAAATCCCATCAATACAACTCCAAGGGCTCGCGCAGCCTGAAAAGTGTGGTCATGAGATGTAAAGTTGCGCAAATAGACGACGCTAGCTGTTGAGATATATTTTCTAGAACCACATCACATGAGGCACAGGCTTTCAGGGCTGCGAGGGCACGATCAACAGCAAGTTCAATCCCATGAGGGTTGGTGAAAAGGTGAAGTTTGCTTATAGCAACATTTGAATACAATGGTGAAAGGAATTTATCTTCATTATCTTCACAGAGTCTTTGAGAGTCTCCTAGTAAACTACGGGCCTTACCAAACTCTTTCAATTCGACCCAAATACCACCTGAAAATACAAGTGCATCAACTATGTGCGCTCGGTTGCTGCCCTCGAACAACCCTGATGAGGCAGTGTTGTTCAATTTTTGAAGGTGATCAAAGGCGAGTGAATTGACTTCATCAAGATATATACGGCATTGATCCAAGTTTCTGGTAATGAGGGCCAGTCTCGCACCTAACAGCATCCCGCGAATGTTGGTAGGTACTATCTGTATTGCATTCGTGGCGAGCTCGCCAGCAGTGATGACATCACCAGCTGCGACATGGAGCTGTGCAAGGTTGGCATATACAGACGCAATTGCTTTATCAGTACAATGTTGCTCAAGTGCTTGAATGTGGTAAATTTTAATACTTTGCATTTTGGCTCCAGAATAACAACGCAACGGCTCAGAAAGTGCAATAGAAAAACTCTGCCCACATGAATGCAAGGTGCTGAGATCTCTTGTGTTTTTCATTTCATCGGTGATCTCCAGTGCGCAGATGCCCCTTACTCGAACGATGCAGGCATCATCACCATTTCCAATGCGAATGCGCTCACCTATGCGCAAGGCAAGAACGGTATGACCAGTCGTCCACAATTTGCAACAATCGACTGAGTCAAGCCATGCTTCCCCATCCACGCACTTCCAGATTTGACACGACCTTGCGTTTTCACGAGGAGATTTGGCAAGACCGACAGCGAGTAATACATTAGGATCAAGTTCCATATCTTCATAATGAACTTCACCAATGAAGTGAGCGCGTCTGCTGCAATCACGCAGGGCTGCCAAAAAGGCCGCCTGGGAAGAAACTATATTATGGAGCTCAAATTGAAGCACACCAGTGTTGTTTGACACTTGATATGGAACTGGAATGCCACGATCACGCCGAAGGCCGGCAGCAGTACAATACGCGTCAACAACTCTTGCAATCACAGCCGGGTCGCGACTACCCATTATAACTCTGCGTTCTAACGACATAGCCAATGCAAGCCAAGTGAGATGGTTATCAGCGTCTGCGGCAACAGCAAGACTTAAGACTTCGTGAGAAGTGTGGAAAGCGTGTGATTCGAGACGCAAAATCCCAGCCAATTGGAGGACCTCGGGTGCGTGAGGCGCTAACGCAAGGGCAGTCTCTGCCGCTTCAAGGGCCATTGGCAAATCACCCAATGCAGCCTGGACCTAGGTCAAGCGCACCATGTCAAAATTACTGACAGGGCAAAATATCACGCCGAGTACTACTTGTGCAAGGCGATACTGCGCCAAGGCAAAACTTGGCGACAATTTGCAGGCTTGTGTATAGTAAGGCATCGCTACCTTCATGTTGCCACTTCCATGGTGGCTACGACCCAAAATGAAGTAGGCCTCGGCTTGAATTTCAGGCACCGTGGTGCCTGGATTGAAATATTCATGGTCGTGGACTAGTAGACACAGGAAACCACAGTGATATGCTCGGCTTGCCAATTTTTCAATCTCAGGGGTGCGTATGATTCGTATTGCTACTTTATGTACCTCATTTTTTGAGAGCAATGGTAATGTGGAACTTAACTTCACTCGCCACCAATTCTTTGAGCCAGGTTCCAGCGTTATTTTCAAAACTCGGGTTTCAAGTGCTTGTTTGTTATTTTGCTCGAATGCTACCCTGATATGTGCGTCAGACTTGAGCAGTGCTCTTGGGTCAGTGTAAGACAGAATGCATGCAACATTCGATTGGGCGTAGCCAACGAACAAGGCTTCTTGGTGCTCCCAGAACATGTAGTTGGCGTGATGATTAAGGGCAACAGAGTATGCAGGATTCAAGTCTCGTGCGCGAATAAGCAATGGTGTCGCTTCATTCCAGACCCCCTGCCTACTCTGGTGCGGATCTTGCAGCACTGCCTATTTGATTTTGAATATATTAAGTATCGCATACTCGGCGCAGGGAACCTGCTGACTTTTTAATGCTGTTCTCCCCAATGCCAAGTTCACTTGCACGTATGAGTCGCAGAAACGCAGTTGCCACTAGAGCTGGAACGCATCTTGGAGAAAGAGCAACAGCACGTTCAAGGGCAGCAAGGGCAGTATTTGTATCTCCAAGGTGGTAAGCACAAAGCCCAATGCCAATACGCACACTTGAACCTGCTGCTCTCGGGTCAGAGCGCAGAGCACGCGTGTATAGTTGTAGTGCATCGGCATATTTCTTTTCATGGTACAAAATTGCAGCCTTCACAAGCCTGGCACTACACGAGATCTCGTTGCTGTTGCGAAGTAACGAATCAGCGTAATATGTCGCATTTTCCAATGCTCGCGCATCACGATGATACTCAGATATCCAGAAGATAGATTTTATCAGCCAGGTCTGTGGGCTCGCGTCAGAAATTTTATCAGCGCGCCCAATATATTCAAGAACTTTTTGTCTCCACGCCTACATGCATAGAAGTCCCCCTTTATCCCACTAAATATTAGATGGACTCACCTCCCGTGCATCTGTCCGCAACTCGCGTATGAAGTTGTTGGTAGCAGAGGCCGCTAGTAAGTTTAACACACGTAACCGCCCAGCTTCAAAAACTCCTGGTTCTCTTCGGTAAAAGTCTTGCATCTCGTACACATCAAACGCTTCGACAACGCCAAGTAAAACTTCGCGAAACTGTTCTTCGCGGCCCTGGTTGTGGTAGGCCACCGCGAATTCGCACCATGTGCGCAGGGGTGCCAATTCGGCACGCAACAGGTTGATCACGTCGGTGGACACGTCCGGCAGCTCGTCGTTGAAGATTTCCACAGTGCTAGTGGAACCGCGCACCGGAATCACAATCGACATATCAACTACACCACTCTTCGCCTCCAAGTATTATTAGACAACTTTTTAACGCTGACGAGCTTGCGCTTTTGTTTGCATAATAGCTATACCAAATATTTACGAGGAGCGCACCCCCCCCCCTCCCCCACCAGCCCCACGGAATGGTCCGGGGATGTGTGTGTTACATAGCTCGCCGAGTCACTCTCAATCTATTCAACATTCCCGCGGTGGCTGCGGTGGCCAGAAACGCAAGCAAATATGCTTGGCGGCGGCTTAAGCAGGTACTAGTATGCTCGGCGGCCCAGGCGGCCGCGGCTGTCGCTGCCAGTCACGGTGTATTGGGCCCGGGGGGTTGCGGCACTCCTCCCCCCACTGGCACCCTCCCTGTCAGTGAAGACACGAGTCCGTGAAACCATCGGGTTTTGGATCGATGGTTCATTTTGCCTAGGCGGTCGAGACGGTATGGGTTTTGCCTAGGCGGCGTTAAGTTTTAAAAGTCTTAAACCCGAACCATCGCCGGCCGGATTCGGTCCCCACGTCGGACTTTTGGTTTCTCTCACTGGCAGCCTGAGGGCAGGTGACCCTGGAGGAGTTTATACCTTGTTTTAGAGCGCCAAAAATAAAATCAACGTCGACTATTGCGCTCGACCCCCCTATAAATTTCGAAATTCTCCACGCAGCCTGAGTATTAAGATTCGCAGGGTAATTTAGCTTAAAGAGGACCCATGGAGGGTGCGTCCACACTGGCATCTTAGAAGAAAGAATTACCCGACTTGGGGTAGGGCCTAGCTCGCCGTTGGGGTTCTAACCCTAGCCTAGCCCCAAGCCTAACCCGCACCCCCGTCATGCAAGCGACTGAGCAACTTTCAAACTTAGTTTTTACAATTCAATTTTTCTTCAAGTTGAACGAGTTCCTTGCGCGCCGTTTCAATGCCGGACAAAATCAAATTTTTCATAGAATTTCCTTCTGCTCGCTTCACGTGCTTGTCCAGTTGAGCGTGTTTCTCGCCGTAGAAGATGGCTGATTCTACGATAAAGCTTCTCACGTCCCACTAATTTCTCGCGCATGGCCTTATCTGGCTAACTCGGCTGTCCCTGAGCGTTCCACTGGCTATGTGGTGTTTCTTGGGCTGGCCCGGCGTGGCCCCATTGCCCTCAGGTGCCCCTGTTAGGCCGAAACGGCGTGACGGAGAACCAACTTCACCGGGCCGTAGCTCGCGCGCGAATCCTAAATAGATCCACTCGTGGGGACGCCCTGGCGAGTTGGCACACCAACATTTACTTTGTGTACAGTCCGCCCTGGAAAATAGGAACAGTCGGCATTTGCTTCGATTGCCAGAGCCTGCTTTGTAGCCTTCAACAATTGTTTTTTGAAAGGAACAGCAGTGCTTGATTCAAGTTCGCTTGCTGAAGGGCTTAGCATCACTTTTGATCGCATGAATATCTCCGCTACCTCCGCTATATTCAATTCAGCATTGCAGAGAAGCACGACAGCCGCAGTTGATAAGTTGTCACCCTCCCACACCCTAGTTCTGTGCTCATAGACATCAAGCACAAGATCTAGCGCTTTAGATAAGCACTTATTTCGGCAGTTCAGTGGTTCTTGGTTGTATAGCAAAATAAGAATCGTGAGAATAGGTCGAATTGCAACTGTCTCTAACTGCGATGTGACGGAACTTAGAGTAGCACTTACTTGAAAGAGCAATTCTGCGCACCAGGGACCATTTGGCCTCTTAATTGCATAATTCCGCTCGTTCGATAAGTTTGCGCGTGGGCTCCGTTGGCCTATGGGACACACAAAGCAAGTGATGAATAAGTCCAATGCATCAGATAATGAGAGGGCAGGAGCGTGACAATTAATAAGCACGAATGAAATGCGCACAATTGCTTCAACAAACTCCCTGTATGATAGTGATCGACCAGCAAGTTTCACTCTTGCTTGCTTATGGCTTGAACTGAGAGTGCCTGCATTGAGTGGGCACCGCCACCCCGGGCTGTCGCTTTGCTCTGTATCTTTACATTCGCTTCTATGTTGCAACATGGCAGAGGCGACTGTGCTTTTGTGTTGGCGGAACAGCCTTTTTAGGATGCTCTGGACCAAACTTTGAGATAGAGTGGGGATGATCTTAGTGTCTTTGCAGAAAAGCAGAAATGAAGATGAGGTCATTGTGGGTAAATGTCCGCCAGGCCTACCATGTTCTAACAAAGAATACCTGGAGTATGCTCCTCTCAAATCAGAATTGTGTCGCAGCACTATTCTCTGAAGCCGCAATTGTTCGTGCTTAGCCAATGCCGCATCTTTGCCAACTTGGTCTTCAAGATGCAGATATACTTGAGATTCAGCCGCGCAGGAAGCAAGCTCAGGTTCCGATTTTGTAAAGCTTTGTGAAATCCGATCCGAATGAAAGGTGCCACTACACAAGGCGCCATCATCTCGCATAACTACTCCCATTCCTTCTTTTTGCCCCTGAACCCAATCGCCCAAATAACGTGCACCATTTGCATAAGAAAAGGTACCTATTCCGTGCCTTTGGCCATCTTTCCATTGACCAAGGTAACGATTACATCCTTGCTGGGCAGATTGGGCTGTATGCCCTTCAGCCAGATCAATCCAGATATGCTCACCATTGCCGTTTTGTTTATCATCACACCACTCACCCTCATAGTATTCCAGTCTATGCCGCCACAGCATTAATCCCGCACCACACTTAACATCCTGATTCCACCCCCCCTCATAGTAATTGCCGCTTTCATACTGCATTGTGCCATGGCCACTTCTCTTATTGCAACTCCATTCGCCTTTGTAGTAGCAGGAACTATCTACGTTGTAATACAATATTCCTGTGCCATGCATGGCCCCGTTACACCAATCTCCCTTGTAGCAAGGGATTCCATTATTCACGCCATGCATTACACCATATCCATGACAAAGTCCGTTCAGAACTGAACCCTTGTAGGAAGATCCATCGGGCCATATGTATTTTCCTTTACCTGTGATAGTATTGCGTGTAAACTCGCCCACAAATTTCGTTCCGTCCGGCCAGGTGTAGGTCCCAACCCCATGCATCATTCCACCAAAGAAGTCCCCCACATATATTGTTCCACGCTCGAAAAAAGCGACCCCATGTCCCTCGAAGTTGTTAGCTCGCCGGCGCGTATATCGGTGGCTCACTAGCACCCGGTCTGCGAAGGATGTGCGCAGATCACGCATAGCTATACTCCGTCTAGGCGTTACGCAATTGAAGATACTACGACAAGGCTACGTGTATGCAGGAACATGGGGAAATTTACCCGTGTGCCCCTCTCTTGAAGTTATGTATAGGATTCCAACCCGAGTCCCGGGCCTCTGGGGATGGGGGGCTGATTTCAGTCGGACTCGCCGGGTCCGAGTCACCGTGACCGTGAGTCGGACGGCCCGGGCCCGGGCCCGGGTCCACTGGCAGATTTATACCCCGGCCGGGCCCGGGCCTGGGCGGGGGCCCGGGAACTCCGTGTGGGAACTCCTCTTGGGGCCTACTAGGGCTCACCAACTTTTGGTGGGGATGATTGGTACGATCTCAACCGCTGCCAGTGGCAGGCGCTACTAGCTGTGGCGGGGAAGCACCCCGAGGACTATGCGGACGCGATAAGCGCTTGGTATTTGAGGGGGGCTGCGCATATAGAACGCAAGCGCTGAACTCGGCCTTTCTCCTAAGACGGCAAATCGTTATGAGCGGACGATGAGACCAGAAGCGTGATAATGAGGTCGTATGGGACCATAGTAAGCGCTCTGTGGCCTTATTTTTTCAATTTGGACCGAAGGCCCCGCGAAGGCATCCCGAGCGCCGTGTACGGCGGGGTGAATGGGGGCGCTACGGGGTTGCGGACCTCCGTAGCGGCCTCAGACCCAGCCGAGGTGTTATGTGCAAAGTACGAGGCAGCCTGCCTGGGCCGGGCCGGACTACTGCCGGACTACTCTCGCACCGCGGCGGTCGCCGAGAGAGGCGTCGAGAGACTTTTTTTTATGATGTCAAGCAAGAGAATCCCCGGTCCACGGCACGAGACCTCTATAATCGCAAGACTAGTTAGACCATTGACGATTGACCATACCATTAAGACCATTAAGCCAGATCATTAAGCCATACCCGCCAGAAGTCAACACTGCATACGTGACCTGCAGTACAAGAAAATATCGAACGCGGCGGGCACACGTGCACGGCGAAGTGAAAAACCCGTAATCAACTTTTATTTATTTATTTATTTTACTCGGAGTCTGAGACCCTCGGAGTGCGCTCTGCTTTGCAACCGCTAGGTCGACGCCCACCCTCGTCCGGAGTTGATAACCGGTCAGATGTTGAGATATTTCCTATTGCTCGGAGGTGCAGAGTGTCTTGTACCCCCGTATGTGTCACAAAGGTCGAAAGATGTTGGTCTCTTATCACAGCGAAATTCCCGGAAGCGCAGTAGCGGCCGAGTAGTCTTACTTGGGAGTGGAATACCTCCTGAGTATCCGACACACGACGGTCCTGTAGATTCGGGCGGTGGCCCAATACTCAAAGGAGTGATTCTAGGTGGTGGATCATTCGGCTTGGCAATGGCGCACGTGCTTGGCCGTAAGGGTGTTGCTGTAACGCTACTAATGCGAAATAGGTTAGATGCTGAGACGATAAACATCAACCGTCGGCACCCCAGATACCTGAGTGACATCGAGGTACCTGTCCCCACGTGCGCAACAACTGATGAAAAAGAGGCTTTGCGAGATGCAAGCTTCCTAGTGCACTGCGTTCCAGTACAACACTCTCGACGGTACCTGCGGAAAATTGCCAAGTTGGTCCCAACTGGAGTACCTGTGCTCTGCACATCAAAGGGCATTGACCGGAAGAGCCTTAATCTCATGTGCGAAATCTTGCCATCACAGCTTGGTGAAGGCCGGAGCTATGCGTTTCTCAGCGGACCATCCTTCGCACGTGAGATCGCCGAGGGACTTGCTACGGCCGTCGTCGTAGCGTCGGAAGACCGCCGTGTTGCCTTTGACTTCCGTGACCTTCTTGCTTCCGAATCATTTCGTGTCTTCACATCAGCAGACGTTGTTGGACTGGAGGTGGGGGGCGCCGTCAAGAATGTCCTTGCGCTCGCAGCAGGCATGTGTGAAGGGTTGGATCTCGGGACAAATGCGGTTACCGCGCTTGTTACGCGGGGTCTCTATGAGATGCAGCGCATTGCACTGGCTATGGGCGGCCGTGCGTCAACTATTGCCGGTCTATCCGGTGTAGGTGACACATTTGGTACATGCTTTGGTCCACTAAGTCGAAACCGTAATACTGGCGTTCGCCTTGGACGCGGCGAGCGCCTTGATGACATTCTCGCCGATATGGGTGAAGTCGCAGAAGGCGTCGAGACCGCCTTCGCCCTTGAGCGCCTCATCAAGAAATCGCACAAATCTTATCGTCTTGACCTCAAGTTCCCCATCATATTTGGTGTAGCTGAGATCCTCCGTGGTGATCGCACTCCTCGAGAAGGACTCGAAGCCCTCATGGGATTGCCACTGCGCCCTGAATTTATTGCGCCTGTATCTGATGCACAAGCCAATCGACGGAGACCCCTCATTGTTGTTTCAGACTATGAAATCGGTGATTCAGACGAAGATGACCGGGATATCGACTTCGCCGACTGAGTTTGGACTTCGTGAACTTGAGCCCAGGTATTACAATCTAGCATGTGCTTCTTCTACATACTCGCAGGCACCCCTTGGGTCTGACATAAACTTCAGATTACTAGAAGTATAAAGCTTCACGATTATTCGCACGGTCACGGCGCTAGTAGTAGTAGGCCCGAGCGGTCCGAGCTTGAAGGATAACTTGGAATTTCTCAAGTGGCGGTGGAATAAAGTGCGCGCTCGATACCGCACTGGCCTCGACCCCCTCGGGCCCCCTCTACCTAACGTCACCGTGACCGTGACGGTGGGCACCAGTGTGCCTCAGCGGCTCAGCCTGCCAGGTTACTACTACTAGTAATAAAAAAAGGAAGACCTAAAAATAAACAAGCCTCCTAATAGCCTTCTCCCTGCTCAGTCAGGATACCCAACCGGCCCGGACTTGAAATAAACTTGAAATAGTTAACAGGAAAGGAAGACTCCGAGTCCGAGTCACGGTCATGACGAGCAACACTGGCAGTGGCACCGACAACCTGCTGAAGCTATGCCCTATTAATAACCATGGAAATTACAGTAAGGAAACAATGACAATAATGCGGGTGCGAGAAGTTTCCTTTCCTGCCTTGAATCAACAAGCCTGGCCACATTAGTTGCGAGGCGCTTTGTGGCATTTATAGCAGGGGTATTGAACTGCAGCAGCGCAGACGCACAACTTGCAAGGAGCGAGTAGGAAGAAAAAACCACAGCATTTTGGAGTTCAGATTCTAGAAGCATATCCCCAATTTCACATGAAACTCCATCAACTCCACGATCGAATTCAGACACAATAAGCATTCCATGGGTAGCGTAGGTGAGGAGCCTGAGCACTTCAACAATGCGACGTCTCTGATGTCGGTGAATATTGATACCGACGGTGGCTTGTCCAAGAATGTTGTCTCTCGCTTGATGAAAGTAGCCTTCGGCGATGACTGACCTCCACCCAGCATTCTCAAGAATGGCCAAGACCCGTGCTCGCCTTGTGATTGTGATCCCGCCCATATGAATGAAGTCAACATTGCCTCGGAAAGAAAAATTCCTCTCCATTGGCTGCGTGGAAACACCTATAGGTTTAAGGAAGTTACAATATCGCCCTGCCCTTTTTGCAAGGTCGGCATTTTGGTACGAGTACTCAAGCCATGGATAGCTCGCGCCAATGGGATCAAGGGCAACGAAAGCCCGGTAGTCATCTACGGTGACACCAAGGAGCGCCCTTCGTGGCGGCATCACTAATGCAGCCTCTCTGGCAAGTTTCCCGGCCACTACCACAGCTTCATCTCCTTGTTGGTCTTGAGCCGCTAATTGTGCAGCAACGAGAGCTTTTGGCTGCGAGCATAGTATGAGTTGTTCTAAATTTACGAGAACAGCAGTTCGAGGAAGAAGGTTTGCCCAAGTCCTATTCATTAAGTTTGCATTCAATACTAAATGCTGGCGCTCAATACAGTCGGGCACAAAATTCAAGCATGCTGAAGCGTTGGCAACTATAATGTCCTCAAAACCAAGGGAAGCGAGGCCTGTTTTGAGAGATACACTCACGTCATCCAAAATATCATTGCAGTTGAAATGATCAAGACAGGTAATGGCCCATGTAGCAGGACAGTTCTTGGAGCTTCGACTCAGTCTCACAGCGTCACCTGCAAGTGAATCATCAACAACACAACTCTGTCGCAGTGTGCGCAAATAATCTCTCTGATTCATGCGCATCGACTGGGCTGTATCAGGACCGACCCCAACCCTGGAAAGCTCGCATGCCTGGCCATTTGCGAAGGTGTACGGCCACGGCGAAAATCGGAATAAGGTTACTAGACCCTATGATTGACAATTAGCATTTTGACAAGCAGAACGACGCGGGAGCTCCACTGGAAAACGAGATAGCATCACTGCACATGACAAGGTGAGGACGAGGTTTTAGTATACATTATTAGATCGACTGGATTAGATACGTCTTACTGCGGTACCTACGGTACCTTTACTCGAGTCATGCTGCCGCAGGTATGCTACAATGCTTACAGACTGACAACCCGAGCGGTCGGGTGCCAGTACTTGGCCCCACTCGACCTACTTGAGCACCTAGATAGACGACCCGAAGCGTCCGGAAGAACCCAGAACCTGACTTGAAGTAGGAGTCACGGTCACGGTCACTGGCACGTGACGGTCGCCGTGCCAGTGACCGTGACGGTCACGTCACAGCGGCCCTGACTCGGAGTTCAAGTTCCCGACTCGGCCCGGGAGTCACTGGCAGCCTCAGGCTGAGTCACTGGCACGGGACAAGGCCCACTGGCACCCGGGCCGGGGCCCGGGGGTGCGAATGATCGCAAGACCAAAGGGCCCGGGCCCGGGGTACGTACCTCAGGCTTTGGGACTCGGAGTACAGCGGCTGAGACCGTGACCCGGATGATCCACCGGTGGCTGGATGTTATACGGCACTTTCATTTCTAAAGGGAGACCGGCGGCACTTAGCTACCTTAAATTACACTATCTGCTTGAGTAAAGGTGTACGTAGAATCTTCCGAGGTCAAGGGGGGCTATTTCGCCCTAAATCCCAGGAGGCCCGGCTCTTACTGATAGCCGGACGGTACGCTTACAAATTCGGCTAAACAAAACGCCAATTTAGGGCCTCGCGCAGAGCAGCAGCTTTTCCAAGGGCACTCGCAGACCGCCGAGCCGGCTAACTCTCATGCCAGTGCGCGCTCTTTTGCGCCTGGCGGGGACGAGTTCCTAGGACCTCCACACGCGCTGGCGGCACAAACTCAGGCTCGGACTAGTAGCACATACGGCGGTCAATCATGGCATCGCTGAGGGAGGCGTCGCTTTGGGCCACTATGATCATGTCAAAAGCGCGTTAGAAGGCGAGTGGGATCATTGCAGGCCACCGGTGGGGACCGCCGAAATCGCACGGGAAAATATTGGGCCCGGGGGGCGGGAACTACGGGAGCATTTTTAAACTCACAATACGGAGCTCCCTTGTGAACTTTTCGAGCCCTGCCACTGCTGTGCCATCGCTGTTCATCTCACACCCGACGGGTCTTGATGAATATATATATATAGCGCAAAATCTCCCATGAAAGGTCGGACTGAGGCTATCCGTTGAGAGCAACGGCAGCCCCTACTGAACTGATCGTATTTCTTTGCCCTGCGACGACGGTAAGGTATATCAGTAGACTCCCTGTAATCGTGGACGCACCATTTGCCACACTTGCAAAATGTTGTCATCTGAGACGGATGCCACCACCCAATCTTGCATTGGATTCCAACTTATGTCAGAAACCTTGTCATTGTGTCCACCGTGAATAAATAAGAGTTCTTCTGGGCACTCATTGTCCACCGAAATCGATGGGTGCCTTCCGACTTTCGTGAGGTCCCACACTCGGACACGCCGATCTGCTCCGCAAGAGGCGAGCAATGAAGCATCAAAAGGGGCCCATTGTATCTGGAATACCTCTCGACTGTGTCCATCTAGCCTGTGAACAGCCCCGGAGGTATTCCGCATGTCCCATATTTTTATACATTCATCGGCTGAGCCAGTTGCCAATACAAATTCGTGATGCGGATTGAAATTTATGGAATGAATGTCAGCACGATGCGCATCTATCACTCTGATGAACGGGTCAGCTGAGCCTTTCTTTCGTGTATCCCACATCAGTATCTGCCTGTCATCGCCTACTGAGCTAAATAGGTGTGGACTGTAAGCGTGCCACGCCACGTCCTCAACCACATCACCATGACCTTTCCAGGTGTTAAGAGCGGGGACGTTGGTTGTACTTGTTTGGTTTATATCCCACAAACAGATGCTGCAATCATCGGATCCACTCAAGAGCTCACCAAGGACATGTGGATTCCATGAAAGGCCATAGCCTTCCTTTGTATGTCCCAGACATCGATGCTCTGGACAGAAGTTGCTGTCTCTGGGTAAGGATGGATGCTTAGATATATCGAACACAAAAACATCAGAGGATGGTGACTTTGTCGCTAAGATGAACGGATTTTGAGGCATGTATCTAGCACTACGAAGGATTTTTGAAATAGTTGTCTACTCCTCTGATGAAAATGCGCACCGATTTATCTCCCCTTCGTGATTAATCTTAATGTTGATTTCCATCTTGCCGTGCGTGTCACCTTTACAAGAGGTTAGTAGCAGTGAGACGTGACTTCAAGCACCTTTGGCATTCAGTTCTTCTGTCCCGGGGTCACCGTAGTGAGGCAATCTAACAGATGCTATCATCAAATAATTTGGTTCACCAAGTGATGTATGCGTGCCCAGCACCAATTTGTTAGGCAGACTTGCCGACATATTGCTGCACAAAAATTAAAATTAGTTGCACGACGATACAAGATAAGGCAGACTACTCACGGGGGGGTGTCTGGGATCCATTGCACGGTTAAGGAAGGCCATTCGAGCGCATGAGTTAGAACGAGATCGTAGAGAAATGGTGCGTTTTTCTTCCATACCTTGTACTCCTCATTGACCACCTTTGCGTTTTTCCTGTCGGAGGTCTTCCGAAGGTGCGTACCTTCATCCGGAGCTCGTCAGCCTCCATTTTTTTTCCGTACACGCATAAATTTACTAGCACGCAATAGAGTATTCAGCTACCCTAGTCTCCCTGGTGGCTAGTGAAATAGCAACAGACTAATAGTTGGGAATTTATTCTTTGCTCAGTTGCCGCCCATCGGGCCAACCAATCCCGGGGACAAATAGGAAACGTCACCGGGGCCCTTCTATAAACAGGGAGGGAGGGCGGGCTAAATAAATCTGAGGACCGGCGTGAACCACAGCCAATTTGGCTTTGTGGTTGGCCGGAGATTCCGAGGGAAGCCTAAGGCTAGTACAGTAAGCAAGATAACTGTGCTAGCTGGCTCCTAGCGTCGCGTTGGAATTTGGTACACTCACAAAGGTGTCCCAGCCCAAAGGGCAGCCCAGGAATAAGCTAGGCAGTGTTAGGTGCCATAATAGACCCCATTGTGCTGGAAGCCAGCGTTGAGAGAATTTCTCAGGCACATGGTGCCTCTTTGTGTAAACGACAAATGTCGCCACAGTGACCGTGACTTGTCCTTGAGGATGAACATATGTAAATATGACTGGGAATAAAATGCCCAGCCAGCTGAGAGATACCCAGAGGGACCAACAGATCATGGATAGGGCCCCTAGTACACTAGGCCGCTAAATACGTTGATGTGCCCCACATCGTAGCATTCAGCTTCATCAGATCCAAGCACATACCAAAGTTGAT
>Ga0209503_10000156_pt1 | contig 47217 bp, 46 predicted proteins | sample SouAtlMetagenome_2_FD_187448 | JGI IMG/M metagenome (GOLD analysis project Ga0209503, IMG submission 187448) | Marine eukaryotic phytoplankton communities from Atlantic Ocean - South Atlantic ANT15 Metagenome (SPAdes) (version 2) | ecosystem: Environmental > Aquatic > Marine > Oceanic | place...
CAATCCTGGTATTTCAACCGTAGTCAATCTTGGTACAGGTGTATTCACAATCGCTGATCATTTCTTCAGTGATCGCGAAAAACTAATATACACACCAAGATCAACTTTCATAGATGGTGCCTATGCTTCCATGGTGATGTCTACAGGTAGTGTTCTTCCATCCACAGTTTATACTATTAAAGTTAATAATAATGAATTTAAATTGGCCACCAGTAAAACCGGTGCGGCAGTTACATTCAATTCTGCTGGTAGTGGAAATGGACATACTCTTGAAATGGAAAAGAAACTTGAGAAATCTCTAATTACGATTGATGGCGTCTCAAGGTCTCCTTTAGCATTCTCCAACATTAACTATACACTTAGCAATAATGGTGGTTCTATTTCTGTTGGTACAACATACTTTGGTATCTCTGGAATTTCTTCTATTTTACCAGGTGATGTTTTAAAAGTTGATAATGAGTTTGTCAAAGTTAACGCTGTTGGTCTTGGAACTACAACTATTGGTCCTATTACAGGAACAGGTTCTTTCAATGTTGTCAAAACTGAGAGGGGATTTGTCGGAACCTTAGCAACCACACATACTGACGGATCTACCATCAGAGTGTTCCAAGGTTCTTACAATATGACTAGAAGTAAGATTCACTTTACCGAAGCACCTAGAGGTAATACTCAAGAACTGGTTGATAATAGCAATATTCCATTCCATAAGTCTACTTTTAATGGTAGAGTATACTTAAGAAATGATTATGCATCTAATCAAATTTATGATGATATTACTAGACAGTTTACTGGTATTGGCGCAACATATCGTTTGACTGTTGGTGGTGCTAACACAACAGGTATTGAAACTGGAAGTGGTTTGGTATTCATAAACAATATATTCCAAACTCCAACCACTGATAATAATATCGGAGGAAATTATAGTTTCACCGAAAGTGGTGGTGTTTCTAATGTTGTATTTACTGGAGTAAAAGATTCAAACGATAACCTTGTAATTTCTGAAACTGATGTAAATAAGAATCAACTTCCAAGAGGTGGAATGATTGTTTCTCTTGGATCTACTCAAGGTCTTGGAATAGCCCCTCTGGTTGGTGCATCTGTAACCGCGTTTGTGTCTGGTGGTGTAATTCAGACTATTGGAGCTGGTGCTACTGATATTCTTGGTTCTGGATACCGTGGAACTGTTGCTATTGGAATCACCGATCCAAATCATACTGGTAGTGCTGCCGCTGTCACGGTGACAGTTGGTGCTGGTGGATCTCTTGCATTCAATGTAACGAATGGTGGATCTGGTTTTAGTTACAATCCAACTATCAATATTCCATCACCTTCTTACGAAAATCTTTCAATCGTAGGAGTTTCTCGTCTTGGTCAAGGTGCTACAACGGATACTGGTAGCGGACTTCTTCTCAATGTCGAAGTTGGTGCTGCCATAACCGCAGTTGGAATTGGATCTACTCTATTTGAGGTTAAAAATTTCAAGATTACTAGAAATGGATATGGATTTAGGATTGGAGATAAATTCAAAGCAGTGGGTCTTGTAACTGCTAAGGGTCTCCCCGCGATGGTCCATGAACCTGAATTTGAAGTTTTGAGTGTATTTAATGATAAGTTCGCTGCTTGGCAATTTGGCGAACTTGATTATATTGATTCTATCTCCAGTCTTATTAACGGTTCACGTACAAGATTCCCATTAAATTATAAAGGAGAACTCCTGAGTTTTGAAGTTGATAAAAATAATCCAGATTCTTCAGTGATTGATCTTGAGGCAGTTCTACTGATTTATGTTAATGGTGTTATCCAACAACCAAATGTTCACTATCAATTTGTTGGTGGTACATCAATTGTATTCACCACAGCACCAACTTCAAATGACAACATTGATATCTTCTTCTATAGAGGAACAAGAGGGACTGATAGTGTCAGCGTAGACGTAAACACCAGTATTGAACCTGGTGATCTTCTACAAATGCAAAAAACTGAAAATAGTTCATCGCAAGATCCTAGAACAGTTTACAATATTAACAATTCTGATAAGGTAGAAACTAATATCTACGCTGGTTTAGGTATAGATGAAACAAACTTTAAACCACTTAGTTGGATTAAGAATAAAGTAGACCAAACACTTGGTGGAGAACTTGTTAATAAGTCTAGAGATTCTATTGAAGGTCAAGTTTATCCTACTGCAAGAGTTATCGGAGATATCTCCGCATCCGCAACCGAAATATTTGTTGATGATGCTCAATTCTTCAATTATGAAGAAAATGAATCTTCCATCAATATTACTAGTGTCAACGGATTACTTGTAAATACGTCAACTGTGCATGTATCTGCTGCCGTCACTGCTGTAGTTTCCTCAACAGGAACGATTAGTTCTTTGGATGTTACTAAAGGTGGTGCTGGTTATTCTGGTTCTGCAACTGTCAAGATTGCTGCACCAAAAGCAGTTGGTGTTGGTGTTGGTACAACTGCTACTGGCACAGTTGCTATCGTAAATGACTTTATCAACTCTGCATCTGTAACAAATGCTGGTTTTGGATATACGCGCACGGCACCACCACAGGTTCTTGTTTCTACGCCAGCACTTTCCGTTGAAACTTTGACTGGAATTACTGCTGTTGCTGGTTTTGCTGCAACAATAACTGGTATTGCTACAGCAGTTGGAACTGGAGGGAATGCTCTTGCTCTTGCGTTTAGTTTCACAGCATCTAGCACTGCAGGACTTCAAGAAGGTTATCCAATATTTGTCAAGAACACGAGTGTTGGTGATGGCGTTAGATCTATCAACGGATCTGATAATTCAATTGTTGCCATCGGCACAACATTCCTTGATAACATTTACATTATCAACGATCTTCATACAACTGCGACGACTGGAGTTGCTACTTGCAATATCCTCTCTACCACCACACATGGAGGTCTCACTACTACAGGTAGTTTGACAGATCCACGAGGAACACTCTCCTGGGGTAGACTTTCTGGATTTACCAGAGCATCCTCTCCAGTTTCAATTGGTGTCACTGGTTTGAGAGTTGATGCTGGATTATCAACATTCCCCACTATCCAAAGAAGAGGATTCGGTTTGAGAGATAATGGTTCTCTCAGAAAGGACCTGGGATAGTTATAAATACAGAAAAAAGCTAGCAACAATGGCGGCAATTGTAACCGATCAGTTTAGAATATTAAATGCGGGAAACTTTGTAGATTCCGTCACTAGTTCTGCAAACTCTTACTATGTTTTTGTTGGTCTATCCAATCCTTCTATAGTTGGATTTGGAAGAACTACAGACTGGGATACAAATACACCTAGTCCTACCGATAGTATTGATTATACCAATTTTATTGGTGATAATATATCTTTTGGTAAAAAAGTCTCCTCTGCTAATGTAAGAAGACTAGTTAGGAGAGTTGACTGGACTAGTGGAACAAAATATGAGATGTATCGTCACGATTACAATCTCAAAAATCTTTCTCCAACTACCAAGTCTGCAAGACTTTATGATGCGAACTACTATGTAATGAATAGTGAGTTCAAAGTATACACTGTAATTGATAATGGGTCTTCTGGAATTAGTACAACAGGAAACGCTTCCCTTGATGAACCAACCTTTACAGACCTTGAACCATCAAAAGCAGGTGTAAGTGGTGATGGATATATTTGGAAATATCTTTTTACAGTGTCTCCAAGTGACATCATTAAGTTTGATTCTACTGAATATATCTCTCTTCCAAATAATTGGTCAACATCAACAGATGCTCAGATAGTTGCCGTTAGAAATAATGGTGATTCTGATACTAATGAAAACCAAATTAAAAAAGTTTATATTGATCAACAAGGATTGGGATATTCACAAGGATCACATGAAGTTAATATTTTAGGTGATGGTACTGGTGGTAAAGTAATTGTTGATGTAGATGTAAACGGAAAAATTACAAATACAGTCGTTTCTTCCGGTGGTAAAAACTATAGTTATGGAATTGTTGATCTTGGATCTATAAATTCTAATTCTAGTGCTAAAGCAAAACTAATACCAATCATTCCACCATCAAAAGGTCATGGTCATGATCTTTATAAAGAACTTGGTGCAGATAAAGTTCTTGTTTATGCAAGGTTTGATGATTCGACTAGAGATTTTCCAACTGATGTAACTTTCGCACAAATAGGTATTGTAAAAAATCCAACTTCTATTGGATCTACTACTATTTTTACTGAAAATCAGTTCTCCTCTTTGGGTGCATTAAAGTTCACATCAGTTACTGGAACAGTATCTGTTGGTGATAAGATTAGTCAAAGTGTTACTGGTGGAAAAGCAGTTGGATTTGTTGCATCGTTTGACAACGAAACCAAAGTATTAAAGTATTTCCAAGATAGAAATGCTTTCTTTAATCAAACAACATTTGATCAAACAGATTATGTTGGTGTTTCTACTAATGGTAATTTGTATGCATTTGCCTCAAACACAAATGCAGTGACTACCACTGGAGGTTTTTCCGGTTCTATTGATACTGGATTTACCGGTATTACTACAAATCCAACGGGAACAAAACTTATTTCAATTGGCACTCAAATCACAAATGGTATTGCCAATCCTGAGATAAATAAAAGGTCAGGAGATGTTGTCTATATTGACAATCGTCCAGCAATCTCCAGAAATTCAAGACAAAAAGAAGACGTTAAAATCATCCTGGAATTTTAAACGATGCCACAGAAAACTAATCTCAATATTAATCCTTATTTTGATGATTTCGATAAGGATGATAATTTTTACAAGGTTTTATTTAAACCAGGATTTCCAGTTCAAGCTAGAGAACTGACGACTCTGCAGTCAATTCTGCAGAATCAAATAGAGTCTTTTGGAAGTCATATGTTCAAAGAGGGATCAATGGTGATCCCCGGAAATGTCATATATGATTCGGAATATCCTGCGGTAAAGTTAAACGGAGATCATCTTGGTATTGATATTTCGGTTTATGGTAAGAACCTTGTAGGAAAGAGATTAAAAGGTCAAACATCCGGTGTTGTTGCTAAAGTTGATAGATATGAAAATGTATCTGAATTAACTGGCATAACAAATCCATCTATTTTTGTAAAGTACGTTGAGTCTGGAGATAACAACCAAGTTGAACCCTTCCAGGATGGTGAAGTTTTAATTACTGAAGAATCTTTTACTTATGGTAACACCTCTATCAATGCTGGTGAGACTGTAGCATCTCTTGTTTCTGAAGATGCCACATCAGTCTCCAGTTCAGTATCAATTGGTTCTGGAGTATACTTTATTAGAGGGACTTTTGTAGATGTTTCTACTGATAAAATATTTTTAGATCCATATTCCAATACGTCATCGTATAGAGTTGGTTTAACTATTAATGAAGAAATCATCACAGCGAAAGATGATGATTCTTTATATGATATTGCCAAAGGATTTTCAAACTTTGCTGCACCAGGAGCAGATAGATTAAAAATTACTTTAACATTATCTAAAAAACTTTTAACAGATAATGATGACAAGACCTTTGTAGAACTTGTTAGAGTTCAAGATGGTGAATTAAAAAGAATTGAAAATAGATCAAATTATAATTTAATTAGAGATTATTTTGCTCAGAGAACTTTTGAAGAGTCGGGTAACTATTCTCTTGATAACTTTGATATTGAAGTTAGAGAGTCTTTGAATGATAGACTTGGTAATGAGGGAGTATTTTTCTCAAATCAATCTACAGACGATGGAAATGTTCCATCTGAAAATCTGATGGGGGTTTCTGTTTCTGCAGGAAAAGCATATGTAAAGGGATATGATGTAGAAAATCAATCTACTAAAATTATTGATGTTGAAAAACCAAGAGACACTAGAACAATCTCCAATTCATTAGTTCCTTTTGAAATGGGAACACTGATTCGCGTCAATAATGTTCAAGGAACTCCATTATTTGGTGTTAATAATAATAGTAATATTGTAAGACTTCAGGGTCAAAGAAGAGGTACTTCCACAACTGCTGCCACCGGCACGGAAATTGGTCAAGCTAGAGTATATAATTTTAGTCTTACAGATTCTGCTCAAGTAAATCTTTCTACTTCTTGGGACTTATATGTTTTTGATGTTCAAACATATACAACTATCAGTTTAAATGAAAACGCACTAACTGCTGACATCCCCGTCAGTTCTTACATTAGAGGTGTAAGTAGTGGTGCTTCTGGATATGTTCAAAGTGCTCCTGGTGGCACTACCAACATTACCCTGATGCAGACATCAGGGACCTTCATAGTTGGTGAGCAACTTTTAATTAATGAGAGTAAAGAAATTTCTCGTTCAATTACAAGTCTGACTACTTATGGTATTGAAGATGTTAAGTCTGTTTATCAGGACTCTACATCACTTAATTCAGAACTCAAGAGAGATTTTATTGCTGATACTATTCTTGAGAGGAGACTTCCTACTGGATTTGGTATAGCAGATACCGTTCGGATTAGCACTGGTGGTGCTATGACTTGTCCTGGTAAATTCTTCAATAATATCAAAGTTGGAGATATTGTCAGATATCAGATCGCTGGAACTAGTGATGAAACTTTTAATAGAGTTTCTGCTATAAATTCTGCCAAAACACAAGTAACTTTGGTTGCTGAGCAAGATAGAGCTAATGTTTGTGATGGTGGTCTACCAGGTTCTAATTTTACAGGAACCTTTGCATTAGGTGTCCCTCTTGTTAAAGAACGTGGTGGTTTGTTTGCACCTCTTGAAGAACAGAACGTATCTTCAGTTGATCTTGGTTCTTCCAATCTTTTAGTCTCAAGTCAAATTAGAGAGCAATCAACAAGTTCTACTGGATCACTGTCTATTAACGTATCTGCGACTGGAATCAGTAGTTCCCTCTTTGAATCTTTTGATCAAGAAAGATTTAGTATTCATTACAATGATGGATCTATCGAAACTTTAACTGGTGATCAGGTATCTCTCAGTTCCTCAGGTCAAGTAATTAATTTTACAGGACTTACTGCATCACAATCTAGTAATGTAACGGTTAATACAACTGTCAAAAAAATTGGTATTACCAATAAAGATAAAGTTTACACGAGAAGCACAAAAGTAGAGGTAACTAATTCTGCTAGCGGTGTATCTACATCTATTTCTCAAACTACTCAAAGTGATTTCTATGGAACTAGAATTCAAGATAGAGAAATCTCTCTGAATGTTCCTGATGTTGCAGAAGTTGTCGCTGTTTATGAATCATTAGGAACATCTACTCCAACTTTAGATTCTCTTGAATTTCCTGCAGGATTAGCACTCAATACAGCGTCAATTTTAGGAGAAAGAGTAGTTGGATCTACAAGTAATGCAATCGCTCAAGTAGTTACAAGATCTTCAGCAACTAAAGTTGAGATAGTTTACCTTACTGAGGATAAATTTAATGTTGGTGAAAATGTAAGATTTGAAGAGTCTAATCTTATTGCACCTTTACAGGTAATTGGACTCGGAAATTATGAAGATGTTACCAATAACTATACTCTTGATACAGGTGTCAAAGAACAATTCTATGATTATTCAAGAATTGTACGAAAAGAAAATATAAATTATAAACCATCTAGAAAACTATTAATAATTTACAATCACTATACAGTTCCCACTAATGATAGTGGTGATGTATATACAGTGAATTCGTATGATGCTGCCAGATTTAAATCGGATATTCCCGAGGCAGGAAATTTAAGAGCATCTGATACCTTAGATTTTAGACCTAGAGTTTCTGATTTTACTTCTACATCACTTTCTCCTTTTGACTATACTGCAAGAACTTTTGCTACAACGGGAACTAATCCAACTTTACTGGTTACACCAAACGAAAGTTCTTTAGTTGGATTTAGTTACTATCTACCAAGAATTGATAAAGTAGTATTCACCACTCAAGGAAATATTGCTGTAATAAAAGGAACCAGTGCCGAGAATCCAAAGGAACCTGAAATTAGTGGTGATATGATGGAATTGGCAAAAATTGAGTTGCCAGCATATCTTTATAACACTTCTGATGCAGTATTGACTTTTACTGATAACAGAAGATATACAATGAGAGATATTGGAAAGATTGAGGATAGAGTTGAAACTTTAGAAACTCTTACATCACTTTCTCTTCTTGAACTTGATACTAAAACATTCCAGGTTAGAGATGCTGATGGTTTAGATAGATTTAAATCTGGTTTCTTTGTTGATGACTTTGCCGACAATCAAAGAATGGAAGATAGGTCGGAGTCTGGTGTCAAGAATAATGAATTAGGAACGCCCGTTGATTATTTCACTCTCAAACCAGAAATTGCTACAGGTCTTCCAACCGCTAGTATAGATTTTGGATTGAACTTTGACCTTCTCGATCCAAATACTCAAAAGACTGGTGATTTAATTACACTTAAATATGATAATAAAGGATGGATCAAGCAACCACTTGCATCTAGAGTTGAGAATGTAAATCCATTTAACATGGTTGCATTCACAGGTAGAGTAAATATTTCTCCAGCTAGAGATAGTTGGACAAGAACAGTTACGGTTGACGGTGGAACAAGGGTTACTAGAGTATCAACTGATCCTTTTAGAGGTAGACAAGGGGGAAGTTCTAGTATCAGTACTGTTTTGGAGGGTAGAACTGCCGATACACACATTAGATCTAGGAATGTACAATTTACAGCAACTGGTTTAAGACCTCTTACTAGACACTATAATTTCTTTGATAGTACTACAGATTTGGATGTAATTCCAAAGTTGACAGAAATTAGTATGACATCTGGTGTATTCCAGGCGGGAGAAACTATTAGAGGATTTATTGGTTCTAGACAATTGTTCTCAGCAAGAATCTGTAATCCTAATCATAAATCTGGTCCAATAACTAATCCGTCCACAAAATATAGTTTAAATCCATATAATAGAAGTTTAGAACTTCCTGAAGTATATTCCGCATCCTCCACAGTTCTAAACATCGACATTAATTCTCTAATGGAAGATGTTCTTGGAACATTCAATGGACGTATCGCAAAAGACATGGTTCTTCTTGGAGTAACAAGTGGAGCACAAGCAAAAGTTGCGGACATTAGATTAATTACTGATACCTTTGGTGATATAACAGGATCTTTCTTCTTTAGAGATCCATTAGCTTCTCCAACACCAGCAGTTACATTTACCACAGGAGAAAAGACTTTCAAACTTACATCAAGTTCCTCTAATGCCGAACCTTTACCTGGAAGTTTGAAATTCAGTGTTGGTGAAGGAACTTATACTGCTAGGGGCACTGTAGAAACTGTTAGAAGAACTAGAAATATTACAGAATTTTTCCGCAGACCAAGACCTCCTGTTGAGGATAGTGGTGATCCTTTAGCACAATCTTTCACAGTAGATGAAACTGGAGCATTCCTCACAAAACTTGATGTATTTTTCGGTAGTAAAGATGAAAATGAAAAAATAAGATGTGAAATTAGAACTATGGAGTTGGGTCTACCAACAAACATATTAGTTGCTGATTACGCACAAGTAACTCTTGAACCATCTCAAATTAATGTTTCAAGTGATGCTACAGTTCCAACCACATTTACTTTCCCTTCACCAGTATATCTTGAACCAAGCACTGAATATTGCTTTGTTCTCTTTGCAGCAACCACTAATGAATATGAAGTTTGGGTTGCAAGAATGGGAGAAAAGACTGTAAATCTGTCTACTCTTCCCGATGCTGAAAGTGTTATTGTAACAAAACAGTATGTTGGAGGTAGTTTATTTAAGTCTCAAAATGGAACTATCTGGACTCCAAGTCAGTTTGAAGATATTAAATTTGAACTGTATAAAGCGAACTTTATTACGGAACCTGGAATTGGTTACTTTAACAACCCCTCTCTTGAGAATGGAAGTGATTTAACCGAAAAACTTATTACTAATCCAGTTAAAACTCTTCCAAGAAAACTGAAGGTTGGAATTACAACAACCTCTGCGATGGATAGTATCCTGACTATTGGTAAAAAGGTCAGTGACAATACATCTTCTACCGCTATTAGTGGTAATATTGAACAAGTTGGTGGTAATATTGCTAATACAACAGGCAACTTGGTGGGTGCTGGATATAGTAATGGAACTTATAACGGAGTCAATTTCTACTCTATCACTGGATCTGGATCTGGAGCTATTGGTATTGTTACAGTTTCTAGCAATACAGTTTCTGGAAATCCACATGTCACAACTGCCGGTAATGGATATGTTGTTGGTGATGTTTTAGGAATTACAACCTCTGATGTTACTAAAGGACGTGGAGCACAGTTCTCAGTCAAGAATATCACAGGAAAAGATACTCTATATCTGACTGACGTTCAAGGTGAAGAATTTACTGCAGATCAAAATTTGGTTGTTTACAGTTCTTCTGATGTTGCAGTAGCGTATGCTAGTACAACAATTAGAAATTCTAGTGTAATTAGCAATCTCTATGATGGCAGAGTTCTTGAAGTTCAACAAACTAATCATGGTCTTCACGCTGATAACAACGTTGTAGTTCTAGCAAATATTGAACCTAATACAACTCCAACCACTCTTAATGCAGCATTAGGATTGAGTGACACAACTATCTCTGTTGCAAATACTTCACTCTTTGCAACATTTGAAGGTATTTCCACTTCCACTGGATATGCCAAGATAAACAATGAGATTATTTTCTACAATTCAATCTCTGCGGGAGCTGGCGGTGCTGGGACACTTGGAATTGGTACTAGAGGAATTGATGGTTCTCTTAAGAGATCACACGATCTCAACGATCAAATCTTCACTTATGAATTGAATGGAATTTCACTTCACAGAATCAATAAGCAGCATAATATGCCTAGCGATTCGACTTTAAAGAGTGCTAGAGATTTTGATACTTATCATCTGCAAATCGACCGTGGATCTAGAACAACTGGAGACAATCAACTCAGTTTCACTGATGAAAATAGTATCGGCGGTTCAGTCGTATTCTCCTCCTCCAACATTCAGTTTAATGAGGTAACTCCAAGATTGAATGCATTTACACCGGCAGAAAGCACCACACTCACTTCTCAAATTAGGACTGTTAGTGGAACTAGTGCTGGTGGATCTGAGGTATCATTCATCGATCAGGGATATGAAAATGTTTCTCTTAATAACGAGAATCGTATGAGCACTGCGAGAATGGTTGCTTCTAGAATTAATGAGACTACTAGATTGTCATCTCTTCCAAATAGTAAATCTTTTACTCTTGCAGTTAGCATGAATACCACGGATCCAAATCTGTCTCCAGTAATTGATGTACAAGGATCTGGAATTCTGTTTGGTAGAGATAGACTCAACAATCCAATTTCTGATTACTCCAATGATGGTAGAGTCAATTCTCTTACAGAGGATCCTCATACAGGATATTATATTTCCAAGAAAACAGAACTTGCACAACCAGCAACATCTCTAAAAGTTATCGTTTCTTCTTATCGTCACTCTTCGGCAGACTTTAGAGTTCTTTATGAACTCTTTAGAGTTGACTCAAATGGTATTGAACAATCATTTGAATTATTCCCAGGATTTGATAACTTAACAGATACAAATGGTGACGGATTTGGTGATGAGGTAGTTGACTCCATTCTCAATAATGGTAGACCAGATGCATTTGTTCGTGCAAGTGCTGATGATGAATACATAGATTATCAGTTTAGTGCTGATAATCTTGCTCAGTTTAATGGATTTAGAATTAAAATTGTTATGAGTGGAACAAATGAAGCTAAAGCACCGAGATTCAAGGATTTCAGAGTTATTGCTCTTGCATGATGAAAAAAGTCAAAGATCATAAGCACCTGTATCGAACAGATACGGGTGCAGTTGTCAATACTGATACAACTAGTTACAATGAATATGTTAAGATGAAATCTAACCGTAATCGTCAAAAACAAGAACTTGATGAAATGCGGAAAGATATAGACGAAATCAAGTCCCTTCTCACGGAGTTTATCAATGGATCCCGATCAAATCAAACTTGAAACGATGTCTAAAATGTTTGCTTATGAGCAACAGGCTAGACTGATTGACGAGTGTGATAATATTGGTGAACTTCAAAACATTTGCAAATCTTACGCAAAACTGTATTTCAAACAACAAGAAGTTGTCAGTGTAATAGGACTGCCCTCCTAAATACTTAAAATACCTTTGAAAAATGGCAGTATACGTCAGTAATATTCAAATTGATCAAAGCACAGACTTTAGTCAGGTCTTCACACTTGAAGATGGACAAACTAACTCTGTCATGAATCTGACTAATTATACTTTCAAATCACAAATGAGGAAGCATCCAGGTGCAACCTCGGGTGTCACTACATTCACTTCAACGATTTATGGTGCTGCATCTAATGGTCAGGTGAAACTTGGATTGACTACATCTCAAACTGCTAATTTAAAAGATGGTAGATATGTTTATGATGTTGTAATGACTGATAATGCTGGTGCGATGTCAAGAGTGATTGAAGGTATGGTCCTAGTACGCGCTGGAGCAACGAAATTCTAATGGCGAATATTAGAGTCAAAACCAATAACAATACTACGACTGTTAGAGTCGGACAAACAAACGCTGTAAAAGTAGTAGCATCAAATCAATCTGCTTCTGTTGGAACTGTTGATAATATGGCAAATGTTGGTGATGTAAACACTAATGCTAGAGCAAACAACACCTTTTTGATGTTTGATGGTTCTGAGTACATTCATGTCCCGGCACATCAAATTGTTGATCTTGCAGATGGCAGTGATGATGAAGCATATGACGCTGGAACTTTTTAATAGTAGGTAATTTTTTAACTAAATACATAAAAAGGTAAGAATTTTTCAAGATGGCTGCTCCTGTATTACAGTTCAAGAGAGGTCTCTTTAGTAATTTGCCAGCATTGAGGGCAGGTGAGCCGGGTTTTACAACCGACAAATACGACCTATACGTCGGTATTGACTCGACGACTTCAAACAACCAATTCGTAGGTTCCGGGAGATTCTGGACTATTGAGGGTGCTACCAGTGGATCTGGTGTAAACCTTGTAGAAGGCACGAATAACGGTACAAGTTATATCACACTTGCATCTCCGGCATCTTTGGCTGGAATTGTAACGTACTATTTCCCCGGAACTCAAGGTGCTGCGGATAGTGTTCTTACTAATGACGGAAGCGGAAACTTAAGTTGGGGAAGTGGTTCTGCAGATCCAGTCTTTACAGGTATTGCCACATTTAATACATCTCTTGTAGATATTAATAGTAGTGTAAATATTTCGGGTTTCACAACCTTTTCAAATACTACCGATAATACTCTTGGTAATGTTAACACTGGTAGTGTTCAACTTGATGGTGGTCTTGGTGTTGCCAAGAACGTTACTGTTGGTGCAAACTTAAACGTTCAGGGATATGCCGAATTTGTTGGTGTAGCAACATTCAGGGGTGGAACAATCAACCTTGGTGATGCTGATACTGATGACATTAACGTCGGTGGCGAATTTATTTCAAGTCTTGTACCTAACGCAGACAAATCTGTTGATTTAGGTGAGTTTGATAAGCAGTGGAGAGATGTATATGCTGGTGGTTCTGTTTATGGATATGAAAGTTTAGTAAGCACTGAGGCTGCTAATACTACAGTTACATACACTGTTACTGTTGCTTCTAAGACTGCTAACCACAGATATAACGGTAGTGGATCTAGTTCTGGATATTTTATTGATGGATCTGAATCTCCATTCATTACTCTTGTACCTGGCGTAACTTATCGCTTTGACCAAGCAGATAACTCAAACAGTAATCACCCACTTCGCTTCTATCTAGAGTCAAATAAGACCACTGCGTATACCACAAACGTAACAACCAACGGTACTGCTGGTAGTGCTGGTGCTTATACTGAAATTACAGTAACTGATACAACCCCTCAGGTTCTTCACTATCAGTGTTCTGCCCATGGTTTGATGGGTAACGCTGTTTCCACTCAATCTAACGTAGTTCACAATAACTTCCAAGCAACTTTCCTGGAAGGAATTGCGGTAACCGGTGTTTCTACCTTCACCGGTCAGATTGATGGTAATGGTGGTGCTAACATCTCTGGTGCGGAGACAGTTCTTTCTTCAGCAACTGTTAGTGACCTTACGGACAATAGAGTTGTTATTGCTGGTTCCTCTGGTGCTCTTGAGGATAGTGCTAATCTTACCTTTAATGGTTCACTCCTCACAGTAACTGGTGATGCAACCATCACCGACTCTATTGCAGTCACTAAGGACGCTGTTGTTAGTGCTGGTTTAACCGTTACTGGTGCTATTGATGGTAATGGGGGTGCTAACTTCTCTGGTGCAGAAACAGTTCTTTCGTCCGCAACTGTTAGTGACCTCACAGACAACAGAGTTGTTATTGCTGGCACTTCTGGTGCCCTTGAAGATAGTGGAAATCTTACCTTTAATGGCACCACCCTCGCAGTTACCGGTGCTGCTACAGTTGATAATTTAAGTCTTGACGCTAATACACTTACAACCTCTTCTGGTGGATTAACTATTGATTCTGCTAGTGGTACGACTACAGTTGCTGATGATTTAACCGTCAATGGCACATTCACCGTATTGGGTTCTCAATCTATTATCAATACGGAAACCTTAAAGGTTGAAGACTCTCTGATTGAAGTTGGTCTTGTTAACAGTGGTGGTTCTCTCGTAGCACCTTCTTCAGATGCTAATATTGACGTTGGTGTCGTATTACATTATTACAGTGGTTCTGCTAAGACTGCTTCCGTATTCTGGGATGATAGTGCTGGAAGAATTGTTGTTGCTGACGAGGTAACTGAAAGTAATAGTGTGATGGGAAGTATCTCTTACGCTAATCTTGAGATCGGAGCACTGACTGTTAGTGATTGTCAAGGAAACAGTCAAGCAGTTATTTCTTGTAGTGGATCTACGAGAAGTCTGGAAAATATAACTGTAGATGGTGGCTCGTTCTAAGGTTAAGCACAACTTATAAATACAGGTGGGCGAGTCCCACCTTTTTTTATATCAATTATGAATGAGAATGAGATTAAAAATTTGATAGTAACCTATCAAAAGAAACTGAATGATTTTTTATCCCAATCAATTGCTATGGAAGCAAAGGTTCTAACTTTAACTCAACAAGTAGAATCTTTAACATCAAAAATTACTGAACAAGAGAATGAGTTGGTGAAGTTGAGAAAATCCAAAAGAACTACTAAAAATATAGACTCTGAGGCATTCTAATGGCAAAACCGTCAACACGCCAAGGGCTGATTGATTACTGTAAAAGACAACTTGGTGCTCCTGTTTTGGAGATCAATGTTGATGACGACCAAATTGACGATTTGGTTGACGATGCCATTCAGTATTTTCAAGAACGTCATTATGATGGTGTTGAAAGAATGTATCTCAAGTATAAATTTACTCAAGCAGATATTGATAGGGGGAGGGCAACTAATAATTCTTCAAGCACAAACACTGCAGGTATCGTAACCACTAGTGCAACATCCACATCAATTAGTGGATATGGAACAACAACTTCCAATTTTTACGAGACATCTAACTTTATTCAAGTACCAGACTCAGTTATTGGTATTGAAAAGATCTTTAAATTTGATACTAGTAGCATTTCTGGAGGAATGTTCAGTATTAAGTATCAGTTGTTCTTGAATGATTTGTATTATTTCAACTCCGTGGAGTTGTTGCAATATGCGATGACTAAGACTTATCTTGAGGATATTGACTTCTTATTAACTCCAGAAAAGCAAATAAGATTTAATAAGCGTCAGGATAGAATGTATCTTGATATTGATTGGGGAAGTGTAACTGAGGATGATTACATCGTTATTGATTGTCATCGTGCATTAGATCCACAAAGTTTTACACAAATTTTTAATGATAGTTTTGTTAAGAGATATTTGACTGCTCTAATTAAGAGACAGTGGGGAGCGAACATGATTAAGTTTGGTGGAACAAAATTACCTGGAGGAATTGAACTTAACGGCAGACAATATTATGACGACGGTGAAAGAGAAATTGCTGAAATTCGTAGTCGTATGGCAATGGAATACGAATTACCACCTCTTGACTTTATCGGCTGATGGCACTTAATCCTTTTTTCTTACAAGGTTCCTTCGGGGAACAAAGATTAGTACAAGAGTTGATCAATGAACAACTCAAAATATATGGTGTTGAAGTAACATATATTCCTAGAAAGTATGTTCGCAAACAAACTATTATTGAGGAAGTACAATCCTCTAAGTTTGATGATAATTTCTTACTAGAAGCATATGTAAACACATATGATGGGTATAGTGGTGCTGGTGACATCATGACTAAGTTTGGTGTTAGTCTGAGAGATGAGTTAACAGTTACTGTTTCTAGAGAGAGGTTTGAAGATTTTATTTCACCTTTCTTGGAAGATGAAAGTGATCAAGATGTTGAAGTTGCAGGAAGACCAAGGGAAGGAGATTTAATTTATTTCCCACTTGGTAAGCGTCTATTTGAAGTTAAATTTGTAGAACATGAAAACCCATTTTATCAATTGGGTAAAAACTATGTTTATGAACTTAAATGTGAACTCTTTGAGTATGAAGATGAAGTCTTTGATACCTCTATTGACACCATTGACACAGTTCTTGAGGATCAGGGGTACATCTTAGACCTTACCATGTTCTCAACGGGTTCTGGTGCCACTGCAACAGCATCTGTAGGGACTGGATATATTCAGCAAATATTCTTGGATAATGATGGTTCTGGATTCACAAGCACACCAACAGTTGCAATTACGACAGCACCTTCTAGTGGAACTAATGCTACTGCGGTAGCAATTACAACAACCAGAAACAACATTACCTCTATATCAGAAATCTTGCTGACTAATGCAGGTACAGGATACACTGTGGCACCGACCATTACGATTAGTGGTGGTGGCGGAACTGGTGCTGCTGCCACTTGTGGAATTATTACCGCTCATAGAGGTGTTATTTCCTTCACAATTACTGACGGTGGCAGTGGATTTACTACAACTCCTCCAGTATCTATTTCTGTACCTCCTCTGTCTCCAACAATATCTGCTAGTGCTAAAGCAGTTGTATCTGCTGCAGGAACTATCAGTGAAATTAGAATTGCAAATGCTGGTGCAGGATTCTTGGGATCTGCTCCAACCGTAACTGTTGGAACTGCTGCAACAACCGGGATTGGAACTTACTGGTTTAATGAGGTCATCACTGGATCTAGATCTGGTATGTCTGCTAGGGTTAAGAGATGGGATTCAGATACCAATATTCTTCGTGTTGGTCTCACATCTGGTTACTTCTTCGCTGGTGAAACTCTTACTGGTGCTAAGTCTGGCGCTGCTTATGTAATTAAGAATACTGGTGTAGCTAACACAGAGACAGATAAATACAGAGACAATGATGAATTTGAAACACAAGCAGATAGTCTGATTGACTTCAGCGAAACTAATCCCTTCGGAACATACTAATGTTAGGATCTTATTACTACCACGAAATCATAAGAAAGACTATCATATCTTTTGGTACTTTGTTTAATGATTTAAACATCAAACACAAGGACTCAAGTGGTGGTGTTGTAAGTCAATTAAAGGTTCCTTTGGCATATGGACCTACTCAAAAATTTCTTGCGAGATTGGAGCAACAAGCAAATCTGGATAAACCTGTTCAGATCACTTTACCTAGAATGTCATTTGAAATGACATCCATCTCATATGATTCAACTAGAAAGTCTGGCATCACTCAAACTTTCAGAGCAGTTGATAATAATGACAAGATGAAGAAAGTCTTTATGCCTGTCCCATATAATATTGGATTTGAACTAAGTATTCTATCTAAGTTAAATGATGATGCTCTTCAAATTGTTGAGCAGATACTTCCTTATTTTCAACCATCTTTTAACATTACTGTAGATTTAGTTGAATCTATTGGTGAAAAAAGAGATATTCCAGTTGTTTTAAATTCAGTTTCTTTCCAAGATGATTATGAGGGAGATTTTTCTACACGTAGAGCTTTAATATATACTTTACGATTCACAGCAAAAACATACCTCTTTGGTCCCGTTGCTGATAATCCTGAAGGTCTCATCCGTAAGGTTATTGTTGATACTTACAGTGATACAAATACACAAACTGCTAAGAGAGAAATGAGATATACTGTTGTACCCGATCCAATTGATGCTAATCCAGGTGATGACTTTGGATTCTCTGAAACGTTTGAAACATTTACAGATTCTAAGTCGTATAGTCCTACAAGACAATCTGATATTTAATAGTTATGTCTAATTTTGATGCGATTGATGATGCACTTAACGTGGAAAGTAGTATTGTAGAAACAGAAAAAACTGTTCCTATCAAAAAACCGGTAGAAAATAACGATATCAAAAAAGACTATGAATATACAAGAGCGAATTTATATTCATTAATTGAAAAGGGACAAGAAGCAATAAATGGCATAATGGAATTAGCGGGTGAAAGTGCTAGTCCTAGAGCATATGAAGTCGCTGGACAACTTATAAAGAGTGTGGCAGATACCACTGATAAACTGGCAGATTTACAAAAGAAACTTAAGGACCTTGAAGAAGATAGCACAAAAGGTCCTAATAGTATTACTAATAACGCAGTGTTTGTTGGTTCTACATCAGAACTACAAAAACTTCTGAAACAAGGATTTCTAAATAGTAATAACTCAGAAAAACAAAATGAAAAGGTGTAAGCAGGGGTATTACTACTGCTATAAAGATAAAAAGTGTAAGCGAATCCCTGGTGGATATCGTGTAGGTCTGGGTGGTTATCTCCGTAAAGAAAGGGAAGAAGAAAAGTCTGAAGATAATAGTGAAAACAATACTAAAAAGAATGGCAATGGTAATGTTTCTAATGGTAATGGTAATGGCAATGGTGGTAATGGGAATGGGTCTGGTTCTTCTGGATCCAACGGAGGTAATGGAGGGGGAGTAAGCGAAGGTTGGAGCGGCAAATATAAGAAGTCAATTGATTGTGATAATCCAAAGGGATTCAGTCAAAAGGCACACTGTCAAGGTAAAAAGAAAACTAAGGCAATGAATGAAGCAAAGAATGGTGATCATGAGGTCGCTATGGCACAATCTCAATTGAAAAAATCTGCAGAAAATATCAAAAAGGTTAGAAAAGCATTAGGTAAAAAGGAAAAAGATATTCCTGCTTGGATGCAAGCAAAGATCACTGATACTGCACATGACACCGACGCTGCTGCTGGTTATGTAGACAAAATGGATGAGCAATATATGACTCAACAACAGAAAGCAGAACGATATGCCGAAACATTGGTAAATAAGGCAAGGGGTGCTGCTGAGAAATATAACGCTGCTAAAAAAGCAGCACAAAATGTAAACGTAACACCTGGTAGTGTAACTGTTCGTGCAGAAGAAGTAATTATTGAAAAACGTGACGGCAAATCATCCAAAGATAAAGGGTATTCTCTCCGCGACTGGTTCAAAGGTGGTGGTTGGAAACAGACTGGTGGTAAATATGATGGTAAGCCCTGTGCTAAACAACCCGGTCAAAAGACTAAACCATATTGTCGAGATGCAGACGACCGTGCTGCTATGAGCAAAGAAGAAAGAAACAAAAGAGCACGCAAAAAGCGTGCAGAAGATCCAAATCCAAATAGAAAAGGGAAGGCAAAGAACGTGACTCAAGAATCTTATTCAGACTGGAGACAAGACCTTGATGAGGGTAAGAAAGATGCTTGTTATCACAAGGTCAAGTCTCGTTATTCTGTGTGGCCTTCTGCTTATGCTTCAGGTGCTCTCGTAAAATGTCGAAAGGTTGGTGCTGCCAACTGGGGAAATAAATCTAAAAAGAATGAGAGTGTAGATTATTCTAATTGGAGAGATGAGTTTATTCCAACTGAGTATGAAACCACAGATTTAATCAAGGCAGATCCAATTAAAGCATCACCATCAAATCTTTTAAAAATTAATGAAAAAAAAGATATACCAGCAGACGTAAAAAAAATCGCTGGTGAATTAGATGCTGCTGTTAAAATGCATAAGAGTCAAGCAAAGAGACTCAGAAAATCTGGTATCTCTGAAGAAAATCTTGATGAAAAATGTTGGAAAGGTTATGAAAAGAAAGGTATGAAGACAATGTTTGGTAAAAGATATCCAAACTGTGTCAAAAAGAAGAAAACCAGGAAGGAAGAAGTTGAGTTAATTGGTGAAGGAAGTCGTTTAGACGGACCAGAAGAACGCAAAAAGGATCTCGACAAAAAATACAACCCCAAAGGTAAAGGTAATGAGCCTATTTCCAGTTATTTTGGGAAACAAGCAAAATTACAAAAAGAGGCAAAATCTGATGGTGATCCCTGCTGGGATACTCATGAAATGAAAGGAATGAAGAAGAAGGGAAATCGTATGGTTCCCAACTGTGTTCGTAAAGAGCAAGTTTCTGATTGGAGATCTGAACTTAGTGAAGGTTCTGCTTGGACAAAAAAGGAAGGTAAAAATGAAAAAGGTGGACTTAATGAAAAAGGTAGGAAGTCGTATGAACGTGAAAACCCAGGAAGCGATCTTAAGAGACCTTCAAAGAAAGTTGGGAACAAGCGTAGAGCGTCTTTTTGCGCGAGAATGAAGGGTATGAAAAAGAAACTAACTAGTAAGAAGACTGCAAACGATCCTAATAGCAGAATTAATAAATCACTGAGGGCTTGGAACTGCTGATAGTTTATGAGTGAAGTATATCTTGGTAATCCTAATCTAAAAAAAGCAAATACAGAGATTCAATTTACAGAGGATCAAGTTATTGAATTCCTCAAATGTAAAGAGGATCCTGTTTATTTTGCAAACAATTATATTAAAATCGTTTCTCTAGATGAAGGTCTGACACAATTTCATCCGTATGACTTTCAAGAAAAACTAATTCACAATTTTCATAATAATAGATTTAACATCTGTAAGATGCCACGACAGACTGGTAAGTCAACTACTGTGGTGTCATATCTTTTACATTACGCCGTTTTTAACGACAGTGTAAATATTGGTATTTTGGCAAACAAAGCAGCAACTGCGAGAGAACTTTTAAGTAGATTACAAACTGCGTATGAGAACTTGCCTAAATGGATGCAACAGGGTATCATATCCTGGAATAAAGGTTCAATGGAGTTGGAAAATGGCAGTAAAATATTGGCAGCATCTACGTCTGCTAGTGCTGTCCGAGGTATGTCGTTTAACATCCTCTTTCTCGACGAGTTCGCATTCGTACCAAACCACGTTGCTGACTCGTTCTTTGCCTCTGTTTATCCTACTATTACTTCTGGTCAAAACACCAAAGTAATTATTGTATCCACACCACATGGTATGAATCATTTCTACCGTATGTGGCATGATTCGGAGAAAGGTAAAAATGAATATATACCAACAGATGTTCATTGGTCAGAGGTCCCCGGTAGAGATGATAAGTGGAAAGAAACCACTATCGCAAACACGTCAGAGCAACAGTTTAAAGTTGAGTTTGAATGCGAATTTCTGGGATCAGTTAATACTCTCATCAATCCAGCAATTCTAAAAAATCTTATTTACGAAGATCCTATTCAGAGAAACGCTGGTCTTGATGTTTATGAGCAAAGCAAAAAAGAACACAATTATCTCATTACTGTTGATGTTGCTCGTGGTTTGGGCAATGATTATTCTGCATTTATCGTTGTTGACATCACAGAGTTTCCTTATAAGATAGTTGCAAAATATAGGAACAACGAAGTAAAACCTATGTTGTTTCCAAATATTATTCAACAAACTGCGAAAGGATATAATGACGCATGGGTATTAGTAGAAGTTAATGATATTGGTGAACAAGTAGCAAATATTTTACATTATGATCTAGAATATGAAAACATGCTCATGGCAGCGATGAGAGGTCGAGCCGGTCAAGTTGTTGGTCATGGATTTTCTGGTAAAAAATCTCAGATGGGAGTTAGAACAACTGCTCAAGTTAAAAAACTTGGTTGCTCTAATCTCAAAACAATGATTGAAGATTTTAAACTTCTAACACTTGATTATGAAATTATATCAGAGTTGACTACTTTTGCTCAAAGGCATAATTCTTTTGAAGCAGAAGAGGGATGTAATGATGATCTTGCAATGTGTCTTGTTATCTTTGCATGGTTGGTGGCACAAGAATATTTTAAAGAAATGACGGATAATGATGTTCGTAAAAGAATATATGATGAACAAAAAAATCAAATTGAACAAGACATGGCACCCTTTGGATTTTTGGATGATGGAATTAATGATATGACATCTTTTACCGATGACCAAGGTGACCGTTGGCATACTGATGAATATGGTGATCGTTCATTCATGTGGGATTACATGTAATGGACTTGGACGATCAGATAGAATTAGAACATTTGCTTTTATCTGAACGTAAATGCAGAGTTTGTGGTAAAGTTAAAAATTTAATTGATGAGTTTTATCTTACTAGAAAAGGGAGAGGAGCTCTACCCTCAGCATATTCATATGAGTGTAAGTCTTGTACTATTAATAGAGTAAAAGGTAGTAAGAAGTGTAATAATGTTTGGGAATACCCAGATTGGTAAGGTTCATGTATCATTTCCCCGCTGAAAAGTGCCTTTTCAATAAATAATTTCAGATAAATTCTGGATTGGGAGCACTTAAAGATGCCACTTAACCTAGCATCTCCTGGAATCGTTATTAGAGAGGTTGACCTTACAATTGGAAGAGCAGATGCCACTAGCGGTGCCGTTGGTGCTCTGGTCGCACCTTTTGCAAAGGGACCTGTTGAAGATCCAATTCTCATCACTGATGAGGGTGGATTATTAAAGACTTTCGGAGAGTCTTACAATAGCAGTAAGCACTACGAGTACTGGATGGTTGCATCTTCGTACCTTGCTTATGGCGGAAATATGCGTGTCGTCAGAGCAGATGACGATAATCTTACGAATGCTTATGTCGGTGCTGCTAACAGCATTAAAATCAAGAGCACTGAACACTACGGTCAACTTGGTTACCAAGATAACACAATCACTAATGTGACCTTTGCTGCTAAGAACCCTGGTTCTTGGGCAAATAATCTTAAGGTTGCTATTCTTGATAGTAGAGCAGACCAAATTATCTCTGGTGTTGTAACTAATACTGCTGCTCTGGCAGTTGGTTACGGTGTAACCCAGACGGTTGATGGCACTCTTCCAAAATCAGATGGAACAACCGTGGCACTTGATGGTCACCTTAAGGGAATTATCACTGGTATTTCTGGTGATGGTAGTTCTGGTTCTCCTTATGAGATTGAAGTAAAAGTTCTTTCTCACGTTTCTGCTGCGAGTACAGAAACTGAAGTTGACTATCAGGCAGGTGGTCTTTACAAGTTTGATGCATCTAGACTTCTGTCATTCCACAATGGTGGATCTGGTGCTGGTACTACTACGAACTTCAACACACCTTCAGATTGGTTTGATCAGCAAGAGATTGTACTGACTGGTCCAAACATCAAGTGGAATAACGTTGTTGAAAGACCTGGCACTTCAGATTACGCTGCTGCTAGAAATTCCAGATTTGATGAAGTTCACGTTCTTGTATATGATGACAAGGGTGAAGTAACCGGTAACGCTGGAACAATTCTTGAGAAGCACCTTGCTCTCTCCAAAGCAAAGGATGCTGAGTATTCTCTCGGAAGTCCTGCTTACTGGAGATCTTACCTCTATACAAACTCTGATAATCTCTATGGTGGTTCAGCACCTGCTGGTATTGTAACTTCCCACTTCAGCACCGGGTTTACCCAAGGTTCCGATACTGGTTGGGATCAAGAAGCTCAAGGAATTAAGTTTGCTGGTATTGGCAACACAACTCTAACTCTGAGTGGTGGCAAAAACTATGATGATGGCACCGACACTACTGCAACTAACGCTTTTGCACCTGAACTGAATAAATTGGTGGATGGATATTCTCTCTTTGAGAATTCTGACAACTTTGAGGTTGATTTCCTCCTGATGGGTTCAGGTAATCACACTGAGGCGAGGGCACAAGCACTTGCAAGTAAGTTGATTGCTGTTGCTGAGGCAAGACAGGATGCTGTTGCATTCATCTCTCCTTACAGACAAGCGTTCCTTAATGATAGTTCCGTTGGAACGGTAACTGTCAATAATGACGCTACTATAACTGATAACCTTGTTGGTTTCTACGGTCCAATCACTTCTTCCTCCTACGGAGTATTTGATAGTGGTTATAAGTACATGTATGATCGTTTCAACGATACTTTCCGCTATGTCCCTCTGAATGGTGATATTGCTGGTCTGTGTGCTAGAAACGACCTGACTCAGTTCCCATGGTTCTCACCTGCTGGTACTGCCAGAGGCGCTATCCTGAACGCGGTCAAACTGCCATACAACCCAAGTAAAGTACAAAGAGATACACTGTACTCTAACAGAATTAACCCTGTTATCTTCTCACCAGGTGAAGGAATTGTTCTCTTCGGAGACAAAACTGCCATGGCAAAATCATCTGCCTTTGACAGAATTAACGTCCGACGCTTGTTCATCTTCCTTGAAGATGCTATCTCTGCTGCTGCAAGAGATCAACTGTTCGAATTCAACGATGAAATTACAAGAACTAACTTTGTAAATATTGTTGAACCATTCCTTCGCGACGTTCAGTCTAAGAGAGGTATTTTTGATTATGTTGTTGTTTGTGATGAAACAAATAACACCGCCGCAGTCATTGACAATAATGAGTTTGTCGCTGACATTTTCATCAAACCTAACAGATCTATTAACTTCATCGGTCTTACCTTTGTCGCTACTAGAACTGGCGTTTCGTTCAGCGAAGTCGTCGGTAACGTCTAATAAGTTTCATATTATTAATCACTTAGAGGTTAACTCAAATGGCAACTAGAAACCAACTCAACCCACCCCCACTAAGAAAGATTACTGACTTCAAGAGCAAGTTATCTGGTGGCGGTGCACGTTCAAATCTATTTGAATGTGAACTTTCTTTCCCTGATGCCGTATCGGTTGAAGGACTAAATGATATCCTTAATAAGGCAAGATTCTTGACCAAGGCAGCAAACCTGCCTGCCTCGAATGTTGCCCCAATTGAGGTTCCATTTAGAGGAAGAATGCTCAAGATTGCAGGTGATCGTACTTTTGACACCTGGACAATCACAGTTATCAACGATACAGACTTTGCTATTCGTTCTGCTTTTGAAAAGTGGATGAACACTATCAACCGTGTATCTGATAACACTGGAACAACTAATCCAGCAGATTATCACGCTGATGCCTATGTCTATCAACTTGATAGAAATGGCGATACCCTGAGAAAGTATCACTTCTATGATGTGTTCCCAACTCAGGTAACTGCTATTGAACTTGGATATGACCAAGGTCAAAACATCCAAGAATTCCAGGTTGAACTTCAAGTCACCTGGTGGGAAGCAGTTAGAGGTAGTGGTGCGAATTCTGGCGGGGAAAACATCAACTAAATAGTCAATAATAAGTCAACAGTTTTATAAGATGGCCCGCCTTTTTGGTTTTTCACTTGATGATGTAATTAAAAAATCACCTACGGTTATCTCCCCCGTTCCTCAAAATAATGAGGACGGGGTTGATAATTATATTAGTAGTGGATTTTATGGTTCTTACCTTGATATTGAAGGTGTCTATAGAACTGAACATGACCTAATTAAAAGGTATCGTGAAATGGCACTTCATCCTGAAGCGGATGGTGCTATTGAAGATGTTGTAAATGAAGCAATAGTTAGTGACTTATATGATTCTCCAGTAGAAATCGAACTCTCCAACTTAAACTGCACAGAAAGATTAAAGCAGATTATCAGAGCAGAGTTTAAATATATTAAAGAGTTGTTAGACTTTGATAAAAAGTCTCACGAAATTTTTAGGAATTGGTATGTTGATGGTAGAGTTTACTACTTAAAAGTAATTGATCTTAAGAATCCTGGAGCAGGTATTCAAGATCTGAGATATATTGATCCGATGAAGATTAAGTATGTCCGTCAAGAAAAGAAGATGGACAAGAGAGGTCTTGCTGTTCAAAATACATCAGTAACTCAAAGAGGTAAAGAGGCACCTGTTGTTGAACCAGAAATCGAAGAATATTTTCTGTATACCCCAAAGAAAAATTATCCAAGTGGAACTCTATCTGGTGCAGGTGGAAAGAGAGATTCTGTAAAGATTGCAAAAGATTCAATCTCATATTGTAGTTCTGGTCTCGTAGATAGAAACAAGGGAACCGTTCTTTCATATCTTCATAAGGCAATCAAGGCACTCAATCAACTTAGAATGATTGAGGATTCTTTGGTTATCTACAGATTGTCTAGAGCACCAGAGCGTCGTATTTTTTATATTGATGTTGGTAATCTTCCAAAAGTAAAAGCAGAGCAATACCTCAAAGAGGTTATGTCTCGTTACAGAAATAAACTTGTTTATGATGCTGGCACCGGAGAAATCCGTGATGACCGCAAGTTTATGTCCATGATGGAAGACTTCTGGTTGCCTCGTAGAGAGGGTGGTCGCGGAACTGAAATCACTACTCTGCCCGGTGGACAAAACTTGGGAGAACTCTCTGATATTGAATACTTCCAGAAAAAACTTTACAGAGCACTTGGAGTTCCTGAATCTAGAATTGCTGCCGATGGTGGTTTCAACCTTGGTCGTTCTTCTGAAATTCTGCGTGATGAACTGAAGTTTGCTAAGTTCGTTGGTCGTTTGAGAAAACGTTTCTCTGTGATGTTCAATGATATGCTCAAGACTCAACTAATTTTGAAGAATGTGATTACTCTTCAAGATTGGGAAGAGATGGGTGATCATATTCAGTATGATTTCCTCTATGATAATCAATTTGCTGAACTTAAAGAATCTGAGATGATTCAAAGCAGACTGACTAATCTCGCAACTATTGAACCCTATATTGGTAAGTTCTATTCTACCGAATATGTAAGAAAAAAAGTTCTCCGTCAAACGGATCAAGAAATTATTGAGATTGATGCTCAGATTGAAGATGAGATTGCAAAAGGTATTATTGCAAATCCAGCAGCAGTTGATCCCGTCACAGGACAACCGATTGCAGATCCTATGAGTGCTGGTGCAACTCCAACAGAACCAGATTTGGAGTCTCAAGGTAACGCAACTGAAGCAGACGGGGAAGCTGCAGAGTTATAAATAGAAAATATACATCACTTTTTAATGGAAAATAGTATTATCGATTTGATCGCACAGGATTCTTCTGCGTCAGATGTAACTGATGCAATTAAAAATTCTCTGTATGCCAAAGCTGCTGAAAGAATTGACGCTGCAAAACCATATGTAGCAACTTCGATGTTTGACGAACCCACAGAGGATGAAGTTGAAGTTGAAGATGAAGTAACTCAAGACCCACAAGAGGATCAAGAATAATGGCAAGAACTTTATGTAAAGGTGCGGAGGCAGCCTGCCCAACAACAACTGGGACTGCAACTAGTTTTTCTCAAGCGACTGTCGTTCGCCTAGTTAATACACATAGTGGTAATCATCTTGTCACTGTCGTTGAAACTCGAAGTGGTGATGTTGTTGGTTCTTTTACATTACCAACAGGATCAGTTGAATATCTAGAAAAAAACCCTACTCAGTGTGTATTTGCTGCAAATGCTGGAGTATTAGGTTCAAAAGTAGGATTTACCGCATAAAAAAATGAAACTCATCACAGAAGAAATTTCGGACATTCAAATCATCACCGAAGGTAAAGGTGCTAAGAAAAGAATGTGCATTGAGGGTGTATTCCTCCAAGGCGAAATTAAAAATCGCAACGGAAGAATGTATCCTATTAGGACTCTTTCTAATGAAGTAAATCGTTATAACGAAAGTTTCGTTAAAAAAGGTCGTGCTCTAGGTGAACTGGGACATCCTGATGGTCCTACCGTAAACCTTGACCGTGTTTCCCACAAAATTACTTCACTGACTCAAGAAGGTAATAATTTTAGAGGTAAAGCACAACTTCTTGATACCCCTATGGGTAAAATTGCACAATCTTTGATTGGTGAAGGAGTAATGCTTGGCGTTTCTTCTCGTGGTGTAGGTTCACTACGTATGACAAATGAAGGTCATAAAGTTGTTGGTGAAGATTTCATGTTAGCGACTGCTGCTGATATCGTTGCCGATCCTTCTGCACCTGATGCTTTTGTCTCAGGAATTATGGAAGGAAAAGAGTGGGTTTGGGAAGGTGGAATTCTTCGTGAACAACTCGCAGAAAAGACTCAGAAGAGAATTAATACTCTTGTTGACCAAAAAACCCTTGATGAACATAAGATCCAGTTATTTAACGATTTCTTATCAAATCTTTGATTTATAAATAAATATAGATTATACCAAATTAATCGATACAAATGTCCGCTGATAGCAACTTACAGGAAATGGAAAACGCAGTAACTAAAGGAGCTGCTCCCGCTGAACCAATGCAGGCTAGTGGTGTTCCTTACGAAGATCTTGGGGGTCCAACTCCTGAGAACTCCAGACCAGACGACGACTCTAACAGACTCGCAACTCCTGGCGCTACCCTTAAGCAAGTTAAGGATGTAGTAAACGCCAAGGCTGCTCCTGCTGAAGAAGTAGAAGTAGATGAGGATCAAGAAGTCGTGGCTGAAGCTGAAGAAGAAACCGCTGAAGAAGTAGTATCTGAAGAAGAGACTGCTGAAGAAGAGGTTGTAGCTGAAGCAGAGGAAACCACCGAAGAAGAAATCATCCAAGAAGAAGAGATTGACATCGAAGGCGATGTTCAGGCTCTGCTTGAGGGTGAAGAACTCTCTGAAGAGTTCCAAGAAAAAGCACGCACCATTTTCGAAGCTGCTATTAAGACGAAAGTTTCCGAGATCAGAGAAAATCTTGAGACTGCTTACGAGCAGGCACTCGTAGAAGAAGTTCAAAACATCAAAGAAGCACTGGAAGATCGCATCGACGGTTATCTTGAGTATGTTGCCGACGAGTGGGTTCAAGAGAATGCACTTCAAGTCGAAACTGGTCTCAAGACCGAGATGACTGAATCTTTCCTTGAGGGTATGAAAACCCTTTTTGAAGAACATTATGTAACCATCCCTGAAGATAGATATGATGTGCTTGAAAGCATGGTAGATAAATTAGATGAAATGGAGTCTAAACTCAACGAGCAGATTGATCGCAATGTTGCTCTTAATCGTAGATTAGCCGAATCCACTTCTGACGTAATTTTCGCAGAAGTTGCCGAGGGACTCGCTGAGACCCAAAAGGATAAGTTCGCTTCTCTCGCTGAAAATGTTGAGTTTGAAAGTGAGACAAACTATCGTGAGAAGCTTGTAACCCTGAGAGGTTCTTACTTCCCAGAGGAAACTAGCACTCAAAGAGATCATACTGAGACTATCTCTGAAGGAACCGCTGCTGTAGAGTCGGTATCCGTCTCTCCACTTATGGAATCCTACATGCAGACTCTTGGTCGGGTCGCTAAAAAGTGATTTTTAAATTATAGTTCAAACTAACTTTTTAAACCGAGGTACAATTCAAATGCAAATGCCTTCTAACGAGGTACTGCAGGAGAAGTGGGCACCCCTTCTGGACTACGACGGTCTTGATAACATCAAGGACAATCATCGTAGAGCAGTTACCGCTCAACTCCTGGAAAACCAAGAAATCGCTCTTCGTGAGGAAAGAGACTTCCTCTCCGAAGCTCCAACCAACGCTGTTGGTAACGGTGGATTTACTTCCTCCGGTGGTCAAACCGTTGCTGGTTTCGACCCTGTTCTGATCTCACTGATCAGACGCTCTATGCCTAACCTGGTCGCTTATGACCTCGCTGGCGTACAACCAATGACCGGTCCTACTGGACTGATCTTCGCGATGCGTTCCCGCTACAAGACTCAGGACGGAACCGAAGCCCTGTTCGACGAAGCAGATACCGCATTCGCTGGTCAGAACAACTCTGTCAACCTCACTAACGGCATGACTGCCGCTAACGTGGGTATGGGTACAACTGGTCAGTCTGGTTCTAACCCTGCCGCTCTGAACCCAACCTCGGGTATCAACGGTTCTACATACTCTGTTGGTCAGGGTATGCGTACAGACGACGCTGAAGATCTTGGAAGCAGCACTTCCGATACCTTCAACGAAATGGCATTCTCGATCGAGAAGGTCACCGTTACTGCTAAGAGCCGTGCTCTGAAAGCAGAATACTCCCTGGAACTCGCCCAGGACCTCAAGGCAATCCACGGTCTGAATGCTGAAGCCGAACTGGCTAACATTCTCTCCACTGAAATCCTTGCGGAAATCAACCGCGAAGTCATCAGAACCATCTATCGTGTTGCTGAGCAAGGTGCTTCCACCAACGTTGCAACATCCGGTGCTTTTGACCTTGACGTTGACTCCAACGGTCGCTGGAGTGTTGAGAAGTTCAAGGGTCTGATCTTCCAGATCGAAAGAGACGCCAACGCGATTGCCCAGCGCACTCGTAGAGGCAAGGGTAACATGATCATGTGCTCTGCTGACGTTGCTTCCGCACTGACCATGGCTGGTGTACTCGATTACACCCCTGCCCTTAACGCCAACCTGAACGTTGATGATACTGGTAACACCTTCGCTGGTGTTCTTGCTGGTAAGTATCGCGTTTACATCGATCCATATGGTGCTAACAACGCCGCTGATCAGTACTACGTTGCTGGTTACAAGGGTGCTTCCCCATATGACGCTGGTCTCTTCTACTGCCCATACGTTCCTCTTCAGATGGTTCGTGCCGTTGGTCAGGACACCTTCCAGCCCAAGATCGGCTTCAAGACTCGTTACGGCATGGTTGCCAACCCATTCGCTCAGGGTACAACCGTTGGCGCAGGTGCTCTTACCCAGAACACCAACCGCTACTATCGTCGCGTCAAAGTTCAGAATCTTATGTGATCACGGTTCACATATTCTCTGGAGGGTCTTCGGACCCTCTTTTTTTGTCTAAATATAGTATAGGTTTTAGTAATATGCCAGCACTCTCTAAGTCACAACAAAGATTATTTGGGATAGTTCGTGCTGTTCAGAAAGGTGAAATGGCACCAACTACTCCTGAAGTTGCAAAGTTGGCAGCGACGATGAAGAAAAGTGATGTAAAAGATTTTGCTAAAACAAAACATAAAAATCTTCCCGAGAAAAAAACTCTCAAAGAATTTTTAAATTTTTTTAAAAGTAAAAAAGCATCACCAACTCCAAAACCTGTTCCTCAAGATACAAAGGTTCTAGCGTATAAAAATTATAAACCAGGTGTATTAAACAAAACTACCGGAGAATTCACTCAACGCTCTCACACACCAGATGAAGCAGCAAGATATGGTTGGAGACCTGTAAAGACAAGTTCTTACGGTCCTGGAGATACTACATCTCAGGGATATAATACTGGTAAGGATAGAGTTCAAAGAACTGCCGATGGAACTCCGTTTACTGGTTCTACACGGGGTGTAGCGGTTCCTTACAAATACAAGAGGGGTGAAGTTCCTAAAGGAACGTGGGCAGGAACTCCATCTACAAGGTTTGGTACACAAGTACAATTTACTCAAAAACCACAAGGCACTAATACTAGAATCACAAATGCACCAGTAAGAGACACTGGAAACTTTGGTCCAGCTGGTGAAGTAAATAGAAGCACTAGTTTTGATTTGATGAGACAAACTGCCAGAGATGTGACTGGTAATCAAAACTTAACTCCAACACAATACGGAAAAAGAACACTGTATTCTCGTATCAAAGACCTTAGAAGGTAAGTAATTATTATGACCAATTCACAATTTAGAAATCAGATACAAAACAGAAATTTCCTTTCTCCTGCAGGATTTAATTTTTCACTTGCAAAGGAACCAAAGGTATCTTTCTTTTGCACGAGTGCTAAGATTCCAGAAATTAGTCTGGGAGTAGCAAAGCAACCAACTTATCTGAAGGATCTTGACATTCCAGGTGAGAAGTTGACTTATGGAGATCTTACAATAAGATTCTTGGTAGATGAGGATATGTCAAATTACATGGCAATTCACAACTGGTTGACTGGTCTTGGGTTTCCTGAAAGCACACAAGATTTTAAAAACTTTATATTAAATTCTGATGGTATTGAAGACATGGAGGAGCAGTTCAGTGATGGTTCTCTTACTATCTTGAACAGTAATTATAGAGCAAACACTATTGTTAAGTTTTTAAATTTGTTCCCTGTCAGTTTAACTTCTCTTGATTTTGATACGTCCGTTACGGATATCCAATACTTTACAGCACAGGCAACATTCAAGTATACTGTATATAATATCCTTGATCAGGACAATAGAACTCGCTTATGATGGACCTTGACAAAATTCAGGAGATGTGGCAGAAAGATTCTGTTATTGATCCCGATAACTTGCATGATGAGTCATTAAAAATACCACAACTTCATTCTAAGTATTATACAATTTACAATACACTTACACTTCTTAGAGAAAAAGCAAGAGACTCTTATAGGAAGGTAAAACTTGAAAGATATAACTACTATACTGGAAAGGCACCTACGGAGGTTTACGAAAGGGAACCATTTGACTATAAAGTTAGAGAGAAAGACGCCATACAGAGGCATCTAGATGCCGATGAGAAACTAACTACAATTGATTTGAAAATTCGTTATTACGATGTCCAGTTAAAATTTTTGGAAGAGATTATTAAAACTGTTGCTAATAGAACCTTTCAAATTAAAAATGCAATTGAGTGGCAAAAATTTCAAGCAGGTTTCTAATGGATCAAGATTGGACATATCAAGATGGCGACTTTAGTGAAGACATGCCTTTTGTTGAAGTTCAGTTAGGCCCAGAAGATTTGTACTTAGTGTATGATTCTGTTAAGTTTCGCTATGAAAAGTGGAGTGGTGGTCATCCAGACGAACAAGCAAGACTTGCATACCTAAAAGATTTTTTATATAGAATTGTTTTAGAATATAAGTATAATATGGACTAATAAATATTCATAGGTGAATCCTATGGATTATGTCTCATTTGATTATTGCTAAGAAAAACGAAGTATATTTACAGATAAAAGCGGAACCACACGTATATTACGAACTGGCAGATCAGTTTACGTTTGAAGTTCCAGGTGCAAAATTTATGCCTCAGTACCGTAATAAGTATTGGGATGGAAAAATTCGTTTATTTAATACGCAGACAGGAGAGATATATGTAGGTCTGTTAGATAAAATTACAAGTTTTTGTGAGTCTCATGGGTATACTTATGAATTTGTGGATAATAAGTTTTATGGTACACCTTTTGAGGTAAATGAGCTTATTTCAAAAGAGGGTGTCAAAGATTACATGACATCTGTTAGTAAGTATTCTCCCAGAGAGTACCAGATAGAGGGAGTATACGACGCCCTAAGACATAATAGAAGGTTGCTGATATCCCCAACTGCTTCTGGAAAGTCTCTGATGATATACTCTGTTGTGAGATACCATGTTGAGCGCGGACAAAATACTCTGATAGTTGTTCCAACGACATCTTTAGTAGAGCAGATGTATAAAGACTTTGAAGATTATGGGTGGGATGTAGGTTCATTTTGTCACAAGATATACGCTGGTAGAGAAAGGGAAACAAATTCCCAAGTTATCATCACTACCTGGCAGTCCATTTACAAACTCCCCCGAAAATATTTTGAACGATTTAACGTAGTTGTTGGGGATGAGGCACACCAGTTCAAAAGTAAGTCACTAATATCTATAATGACAAAACTTGCGGACGCAAAATTCCGTTACGGATTTACTGGCACGCTAGACGGCACGCAAACTCATAAGTGGGTATTAGAAGGATTATTTGGTCCATCATATAAAATAATTAGAACAGAAGAATTGATGAAGAAAGGGCATGTTGCCAAGTTGGACATTAATGTTCTTCTACTGAAGCACCCAGCACATAAATTTGAAACTTTTGAAGATGAAGTTCAATACATCATTAATCATGATCGTAGAAACAAATTCATTAGAAATCTTGCACTTGATCTAAAGGGTAATACTTTGATTTTATTTGCAAGAGTAGAAGGTCATGGACAACCACTATATGACATGATAAATAATGGTAGACTTGATGAACGACACGTATTCTTTGTTCATGGAGGTGTCCATACAGAGGACCGAGAGAAAGTAAGAGAGATTACCGAAAAAGAAAACAACGCAATTATTGTTGCTTCATACGGAACATTCAGCACAGGTATTAACATTAAGAATCTGCATAATGTTATTTTTGCTTCTCCTTCCAAGTCCAGAATACGCAATCTCCAGTCAATCGGTAGAGTACTCAGAAAAGGAAATAACAAAACAAAGGCAACTCTGTATGATATTGCTGACGACATTTCCTACAAATCCCGGAGAAACTACACACTTAATCATCTAATTGAAAGAATTAAAGTTTATAACGAAGAGAACTTTAATTATGATATTGTAAACATACCCCTAAGGAGCTAATGGGAGAAGAATTTTATTGTACAGTCAAATTAATTACTGGTGAAGAATTATTCGCACACGTCTGTATTGACGATAACGATGGAGATCCTGTATTAGTTCTTCAAAATCCTGTAATTATGAAACTTATTGAAACAAGAAATGGATATGCCATTAAAGTAAAACCATGGCTTCAGATACCTGGCGATGATTTCTTTATTATAAAACTTGATAAGATTGTTACTATGACTGAAATTACAGAAACACGTATTATTCAGTTCTACAATAATTATCTAAATGATGATCAAGATGATAAAGAGGATGATAATCAACTGTTAGGTTCTTCTAGTAATCAATCTAAAGTTACTAAGAGGATGGGATACGTAACAACAGTAAAAGATGCTAGAGAGATGCTAGAAAACCTCTATAAACTCAAAGATAATAAAGAAAGCTAAAGCTCATCCTTGAAACCTCACAAAGGCACTCTACTCACATTTGGTCATCTTGTCAAGCTTTGAATGTGTGCTATAATATAAACATAAAGAATATTCAATAAAGTGATGTTATGTCCAAAAAGAGATCAGAACACTATGTGAATAACAAAGAGTTGCTAGAGGCACTCATTGTTTACAGATCAAAAGTAGAGCAAGACTTTGTTAGTAGGTATGGTAGAGAACCTACGAAAGAAGATCGTTCAAAACGTTGGGAAGGAAAACCACCCATTAGTAATTACTTGGGAGAGTGCTTTCTTAAAATTGCAACACACCTTTCTTATAAACCAAACTTTGTGAACTATATGTTCAGGGATGATATGATCTCTGATGGTATTGAAAACTGTGTTCAGTATATTCACAACTTTGATCCAGAGAAATCTAAGAATCCATTCGCTTATTTCACTCAGATTATTCACTACGCTTTTCTACGTCGAATTCAGAAAGAGAAGAAGCAACTGGAGATTAAGACGAAGATTATTGAAAAGACTGGATTTGATGAAGTCATGAATGTTGATAATACTGCTCTTTCTGGTACTAGTTCAGATTACAACACAATTAAAGATAATATCACATATAAGAATAGATGAAGATTGCCATTATTACAGATCAGCACTTTGGAGCACGAAAGTCTTCTAAGTTCCTTCATGAACATTTTAAGAAGTTTTATGATGACATCTTTTTTCCATATCTAGAAGAGCATAACATCACTACTGTTGTAGATATGGGAGATACTTTTGACAATCGTCGAAGTATTGATCTGTGGGCAATTGATTGGGCAAAAGAGACGTATTATAATCGTTTGAGAGATATGGGCATCACTGTCCATACAATTGTAGGTAATCACACTGCATATTATAAAAATACAAATGAAGTTAATACTGTAGATTTGTTGTTAAAAGAATATGAAAATGTAAAAATTTATCCAGAGTGTGAGGAAGTCATGCTAGATAAATTACAAGTTTTGTTTATTCCCTGGATTAATGCGGAAAATACTGAAAGTAGTTTCCTTTCTATTAAAGGTTCAACTAGCAAGTGTGCGATGGGGCACCTTGAGCTCAACGGATTTAGAGCGCATCGCGGTCACATCATGGAAGACGGTATGGATGGCACACTATTTGAAAAGTTCGAGCGGACATTTTCGGGTCATTACCATACACGATCAAACAACGGAAAAATCTTCTACCTAGGTAATCCATATGAAATGTTCTGGAACGATGTGAATGACCCTAGAGGGTTCACAATCTTTGATACTGAGACCTTAGAGCATTTTCATGTAGATAACCCTTACAATATCTTCTATAACATTTACTATGAAGATACAAATTACAAACTCTTTGATGCTACCAAATATAAATCAAAGATTGTAAAAGTTATTGTCAAGAAAAAAACTAAACCCAAAGACTTTGAAAAATTTCTTGACAAACTCTATAGTGTCGGAGTTCAAGAACTTAAGATTGTTGACAACTTTGAAATTCAGGAGAACGAAGAGTTTGAGGCAGACGATTCGGAAAACACAATCTCTCTTTTAAATAGATATATTGATGAAGCAGAAATGGACTGTGATAAAAGTATCATCAAAGGTATTCTGCAGAAAATCTATAATCAAGCTTGCGAGGTTGACTAATGTTTCTTCTTACTCTCAGAGACAAAAAGGAGGATGGGGCATACGCTGTTCAGAATAATGACGGTGAAAAAGTTCTCTTTTTGTTTGAGGAAGAAGATGATGCTGAGAGATACGCTATGCAACTTGAGGAAGAAAAAGATCCTACAGAACTTGATGTTGTAGAGGTTGATGGACCACTTGCCATAAGGACCTGTAGGTTGTATAATTACAGATACGCGGTAATTACGCCGAACGATATTGTGATACCTCCAAAGAATGATAACCTTTCAAAAGATTAAGTGGAAAAACTTTCTATCAACTGGCAATCAATATACTGAGATAGATTTTCAAGGTAAAAATACAAATCTTATTGTTGGAACAAACGGCGCAGGTAAATCAACTGTCCTGGATGCGTTGACTTTTGTTTTATTTAACAAACCATATCGTAAAATTAATAAACCTCAACTTGTTAATACTTCTAATGAAAGGGAGTGTGTAGTTGAGATTGAATTTTCTGTAAACTCTCGTCAATATTTGGTTCGTCGTGGTATTAAACCTAATGTATTTGATATTGTTGTAAATGGAACACCACTTCATCGTGAAGCAGATGATCGTTCTATGCAGCGTATTCTTGAAGAAAATATTCTTAAATTAAACTATAAGTCTTTTACTCAGATTGTAATTCTAGGTTCTGCTGGGTTCACTCCATTCATGCAACTCAGCACTTCTCAGCGTCGTGAAGTTATTGAGGATTTACTAGACATCCGCATTTTTTCTGCGATGAATAATATCGTAAAAGATACTATCAAGGAAAAGAAGGGTCAGGTCAGGTCTCTTGATTTGAAAAGGGAAAACCTTAAAGATAAGATGAAAATGCAGAGTAATTTCATCGAAGAACTTGAGAATCGTGGAAAGAAAAATATCAAATCTAATAAAGATAAAATTACTTCTTTAATGAAGGAAGTTGATGATTATATTGAAACAAATACTTCTTTAGAGGGGAATGTTGAAAGTAAAACTGTAGAGCAGGAAGCAGTCACTGGTGCAAGGCAAAAGTTATCAAAACTAAACAATTTGAAAGGTAAAATCTCTCAAAAGGTAGGCACAATTACCAAAGAGCATCAATTTTTCACAGAAAATACGGTCTGCCCTACTTGTCAGCAAGATATTGCGGAAGATTTTCGTTTAAATAGAATTAGTGACGCTCAAAATAAGGCAAAGGAACTCAAGGAAGGTTACGACGAACTCGTAAACGCCATCAAGTTTGAACAAGAAAAAGAGCGTCAATTCAACGATCTATCGAAGGAGATTACCAATCTAACACATGACATTTCTCAAAACAATACTCGAATTAATCTCAACCAGAGACAGATACGAGAACTTGAACATGAAATTCAAACTATTACCAGTAACCTACAGAACAGAAATACTGAACATGAAAAGTTAGAAGAGTTTAAAACTAATCTCCATAATACAATTGAAGAACTAGCAGACAAAAAACAAGAAATCGTTTATCACGATTTTGCCTATTCCCTTTTAAAGGATGATGGCGTAAAAACAAAAATCATCAAGAAGTATCTCCCATTCATTAATCAACAGGTTAATCGTTATCTTCGGATGATGGATTTTTATATTAACTTCTATTTAAACGAAGAATTTAACGAATCCATCAAATCCCCTATTCACGAAGACTTTTCTTATAGTTCTTTTAGTGAGGGTGAAAAGATGAGAATCGACCTTGCCCTACTCTTCACTTGGCGTGAAGTAGCGCGTGTCAAAAACTCCGCTAACACCAACCTGTTGATTATGGATGAGGTGTTTGATTCATCTCTTGATGGTTTTGGAACCGACGAGTTCCTAAAAATTATTCGCTTTGTTATAAGGGACGCAAACATATTTGTTATTTCTCACAAAGCAGATATGCTTGACAAATTTGAAAATGTAGTCAAGTTTGATAAGATTAAAGGATTCAGTAAGGTAGTTTCATAAATACCTAAAAAGTAATTCTAAAGATGGACAACTTATATCAAGAAGTATATCAATATCTTATTGATAATAATATTGAAGAGCAAGAAGCAATTGAGGTTGTTAACCATCTTTATGAGGCAAATATTCACGAATATGGATTGCTTACCGAAAATCGTGGTAATGCAATTCTGAATATGCTCAGAACGGCTGGAATGATGTCTGGCATTCTTAAAAGTCCTGCTGCACAACAAACAGTAAAAGCGACTACTAAAAAAGTCCTTCAAGGAACACCACGTCAAGGAAGTCTTCTTACCAAAACTGGTAGTGCACAAAACTTCACGGGTGGAAGAACTCCTTTTACTGGCACCAATCCTGTCCCTGCTGCTAGTTCTTCACTTCCAAAACCACCTACTAAACCAGTAGTATCTCCAGGGCAGATGCAGATCCCTGGAACTTCTGCTAGAGCACAAGACTTGAGAAATGTCACAAAAAACCCGAATTTGGGACTTTCTGGCAATACGCAAGGTTTTGGGGGAACAAGTCCTATGCCAAAACCCACACCTGCTGGTCCTCCTGTAAAAGATAATGTTAGTCAATCAATAAGAAATCTTGGTAAACCTTCAGCAAGACCTGCTGTCCCTCCTGCTGCATCTAAAGTTGGATTGTTTGGTAGATTGAAAGGAGTTTTGTCTCCTGCCGTTAAATTTTTATCAAATCCATATGTAACAGCAGCTACGATAATTGGTGATGATATTATGAATCGCGGTGTTGCTGATGGAACTTTAAAGGGTAAACCAGTTCGTCCAATTAATCGTAATCCAGAAGCAAGACCTGAATTTGCCACTGGGGATAGAAAAACTGAAAGAGAAATTGCAGCAGCATCCTCTGATAAATCAACAGATTCTGAACCAAAACCAGCACCAAAACCAGCACCAAAACCAGCACCAAAACCAGTTGTAAAACAAACTGGAAATAAAGAAGTTGACACAGCAAATTGGGCGAAGGCAAATCCAAGACTTGCTAAAGTTGCGGAGTTAAGACGGAAAGGTGCTTCAAGAGACGCAATCAACAAAGTTTTGTATAAGAGAGATATGTGATCCAGTTTCCAAACTGTCCATCGGGAGGTCTTCGGACCTCCTTTTTTTGTATAATAGGTCCATACGCATCAGACCCATGACTGTCCGCCACGAAATCAAGTCTCAACTTGCTAAGTTGCTTGCGACCGAAGACCTGGTGGTTGAGCATAAGAAAGTAGAGACTGCCTGCTTCAACGTCCACAGTCGCGTCCTGACACTCCCTATGTGGGAGAAAGCAAGTGGAGTGGTCTACGACATGCTGGTCGGTCATGAGGTCGGTCATGCCCTCTACACGCCTGATATCAACTGGATCAAAGACAGGAGAATCAACCCTCAAATTGTTAATGTCGTTGAGGATGCTCGTATTGAGAAGTTGATGAAGCGTCGTTATGCTGGTATCTCCAAGTCGTTTTATCGTGGATACAAAGAACTTTCTGATCAAGACTTCTTTGATATTGGTGATGATGATTTAAATACTTATAATCTTGCAGATAAGATCAATCTATATTACAAGATTGGTGGTTTTGAAGTTGTTCCATTTAATAAAGAAGAGATAGAACTTGTAAAGAAAGTTGGTGATTGTGAAACATTTGATGAAGTTTTGGATGTTTCTGAAATGATTCAGAAGTTCTGTGAACAAGAACAACAACAAGAACAACAGCAGCATACTCAACCTCAAGATCAATCTGAAGAGATGGAGGAAGAAACTGATCAGATGGAAAATAATAGTGAATCGGCACCTCCTCAACAGGAAGATACTCAGGAAGATGAAGAAGTTGAATCGGATACAGTTGATAATGAAGTTGAAGTTAAGACGATGGAAGCACTTGAGGATGCGTTAAAAGACCTTGTTGATAATGAAGGAGTGGAAAACATTTATGTTGAACTTCCTAAACTGGATTTGAACAAGGTTATTATTCCCAATTCTGAGGTTCATTTGAGATGCACTGAAGTTTGGCATGAATATGAACAGAGTGATGCATTCGATTTTATTGATTCTCAGTATTTCAAATTTAAGAAGTCTGCTCAGAAAGAAGTTAATTATCTGGTTAAGGAGTTTGAATGTAAGAAGGCAGCAGACTCATATGCTCGTGCTACAACTTCCCGTACCGGTGTTCTAGACTGTTCTAAACTTCATACCTACAAATATAGTGAAGATCTTTTCAAGAAAGTTACTACTCTTGCTGATGGAAAAAATCATGGGTTAGTGTTTATTCTTGACTGGTCTGCGTCTATGAATACTGTTTTGATGGATACACTCAAACAACTTTATAATTTGATGTGGTTCTGTAAAAAAGTATCTATTCCTTTTGATGTATATGCTTTTACTAGTGAGTACCCTCAAATTAGATGTAATACCGATGGCACTTCTACAATTCGTGAGCGTTGCTATACCCCTCAAGATGGATTACTTTCTATTCCTGAATGGTTCTCCCTCATGAACATCTTCAGTAGTAAAACGAGTGGTTCTGAACTTGAAAAGCAGATGAAGAATGTTTTCCGGATTGCACATGCTCACCGTTATTGGGTTACATATCCTAGTCCGATTGGATGGAACCTCTCTGGAACTCCTTTGAATGAGACCTTGGTTTCTCTATATCAAATTCTTCCAAAGTTTCAACGTGAGAACAAACTTCAAAAAGTTCAGTGTGTAATTCTGACTGATGGTGAGGCATGTCCTCTTAAGTACCATCGTGAAATATTCCGTCGTAATGCTATTGAACCTTTCATCGGAATAAATTCTCTTGGTCCTAATTGTTTCCTTCGAAACAGAAAAACTGGAATCACCCGTTCTCTTGGTAGTGAATGGTATGAGATGACAGATATTTTACTGGAGGATTTGAAATCATCTTTTCTCGATATTAACTTTATTGGTATTCGTGTCCTAGAGTCCAGGGACGCCAAGTCATTCATTCGTCGTTATTGTGGAGTTTTTAATGACGAATATGATAAGGCAGAACTTTCTTGGCGTAAAGAAAAGGCATTTACTATCAAAAACTCTGGGTATCATAGTTACTTCGCACTTTCTGCAAACTCTCTATCACAGGAGACTGAGTTTGAGGTAAAAGAAGATGCTACCAAAACTCAGATTAAAAGTGCCTTTGTTAAGAGTCTTCGTGTTAAAAAAATGAATAAAAAAATTCTTGGTGAATTTATAGAACTTGTCGCTTAATAAATAATAGAAAACTACGTAAAGACCATGAGCAGATTTGGAGATCTAATTAGCGGTAAAGCAGCGGAAGCACCCGCACCCGCACCTGCCCCAAAACCAGTCGTAAAACCAGCTCCAGAACCAGTTAAGTTGGCAGCACCTGCTCCTTTAGAAGAACCTGGTAAGAGGTCCCTTCGTAAATCCAAATGATGTGACACTTATATAACTGTCCACTAGAGGGTCTACATGACCCTCTTTTTTTGTATAATTACTGTGTTGAAACAAACCACTAATGGCACTTTCCACATCATCTATCATCGCCTCACTCAAAGACTCTTATGGTCCTGAAGTCACTTCTGCTGACATTCGGGGGTGGTGTGCTATGAACGATTGCAACTATCAAAGCGTTACCCGTCGTCTTGAAAAGGAGGGTCGTAAAGTGAGTCGTGCTAAGTGGAATCTTGAAGTGACGAAAGAATCAGTTCAAGAATTGGAAGTGTCGTATAATTCTCCTGCAGCGTTACCTGCAATTGTTCAAAATCTCATTCCAGAAAAAGATGATTCCTTCGTCAAGTTTGGCAATTTTACCGATCTTAAAAAAATTATTCAGTCCCGTCTATTCTATCCGACGTTCATTACTGGACTCTCCGGTAATGGTAAAACTTTCTCAGTTGAGCAAGCGTGTGCTCAATTGGGTAGAGAACTTATCCGTGTAAACATTACTATTGAAACTGATGAAGATGATCTTATTGGCGGTTTCCGTCTTGTTGATGGTGCCACAGTCTGGCACAATGGCCCAGTCATTGAAGCACTCCAACGAGGAGCTATCTTGCTCCTTGACGAGGTTGACCTCGCCTCTAATAAAATTCTCTGTCTCCAGAGCATTCTTGAAGGAAATGGAGTCTTCCTTAAAAAAATTGGACAGTTTGTCCGACCCAGTGCAGGTTTCAACGTCATCGCAACCGCAAACACTAAAGGTAAAGGTTCAGACGATGGACGATTCATTGGAACTAACGTGCTCAACGAAGCCTTCCTTGAGCGATTCCCAGTAACTCTGGAGCAGGAATATCCTACTCCTCAGACTGAACAGAAGATTCTCGGTAAGATTTGTGATGATGAGAACTTCTGTAAGCGTCTTGCTGACTGGGCAGATATTATCCGCAAGACCTTCTATGATGGTGGTATTGAGGAGATTATCAGCACCCGTCGTTTGGTTCATATCGTAAAGGCATATAAGATCTTTGATGATAAGGCAAAGGCAATTCAAGTTTGTTCAAATCGCTTTGATGATGAAACAAAGCAAGCGTTTCTTGAACTTTACGACAAAGTTGATGTTGACTTTGAGATGCCGATTGACGAAGAAGTTCAGTCCTGATATAATAATGACAAACTCTTGGTCTCTGCTTTACGATACTATGTACGGTCCCGATGATGAACACAATCTTACAACGGGTACAATAACTATTTTTGACAACACTATGAACAATGATTCCCGCTACAAATACAGCGAGGATACTATCCTCAAGGAACTGACCGATTATATTTCCGGCACATACAGTCAGCATTATTCTGCTGGTGATGATAAAATTCAGACACTTGATCTGATTGAAGCCTGTGGTGATGGTGAAGCATTCTGTCGATCCAACATCCTCAAGTATGCCTCTCGCTACGATAAGAAGGGCACTGCCCGCCGTGACATCATGAAGATCCTGCACTATGCTGTGCTTCTGATGCACTTCAATGACAAGAACGCCAAACGTGAAACCTACAACCAGTGAATCTTATTAACATGAAACTCTCCGACAATACTCTGACTATTCTCAAGAACTTTGCAGGTATCAACAATTCTATTCTTGTGAAACAGGGTACTAAACTCCGCACTATCTCTGTTGCTAAAAACATTCTTGCTGAAGCAGAGATTGATGAAGAGTTCCCTCGTGATGTTGCCCTGTATGATCTTAATCAACTTCTGAACATTCTGAGCACTTATACTAATCCGGGTTTGGATTTTAAAGAAGAAAGTTATCTTGCCTATCGTGAAGGTAATCGTCGGGGTAAGTATTTCTATTCTGACCCTGCTGTTATTATTGCTCCTCCTGAAAAAGAAATCAGTCTTCCAACTCAGGATGTTTGTTTTCAACTTGACAGCAATACCCTTTCTCAAGTTCTTAAAGCTGCTGCTGTTTTGCAACTCCCTGATCTGTCCGTTGTTGGTGGTGCAGGCGTTGTTAAGTTGGTTGTTCGTGATAAGAAGAACGATACCTCTCACGCAGAAGAATTTGTTGTTGGTGAAACTGATAAAGAGTTTACTTTCAACTTTAAGATTGAGAACATCAAAATCATTCCTGGTGCCTATGATGTTGTTGTTTCATCTAAACTCTTGTCTAAGTTCACTAACTCCAAATATAACCTTACATACTTTATTGCACTAGAACCCGATTCGACTTTTGGTTGATGAAACATATACTTTTTACTCTTAAAGGTTGTCCTTCTGAACTCCTTGATGATTTGGAGTTCATTAGAAAACTTATGTATAGAACAGTGAAAGAGACTAATTCAACTCTCTTGAACTTGAATGCTTATAAGTTTGAACCCCAAGGAGTTACAAGTATCGCTATGCTTGCTGAGAGTCACATTAGTATTCATACATGGCCAGAAAAAAACATGGCAGTGTGTGATATTTTTACTTGTGGTGATGAATCTATGCCTGATAAGGGTGTAGAATATATGAGGGAACAATTGAAGGCAACTGATATTGTTTCTCGTGAATTTGAAAGACCTTTGGAATGACTATGAGTGATTTTATCTGGGTCGAGAAATATCGACCTAAAACAATTGAAGAATGTATCCTCCCCGAGGCAACTAAAAAAACCTTTCAATCTTTCCTAGATAAAGGAGAGATTCCTAATATGCTACTTGCCGGTCCTCCAGGTATTGGTAAAACAACAGTAGCAAAGGCACTCTGTAACGAACTTGGAGTAGATGTATATGTCATCAACGGATCCGATGAGGGACGATTCCTTGATACCGTCAGAAATAATGCGAAAAACTTTGCTTCGACCGTCTCGCTTACGTCAGATTCTAAACACAAAGTCATTATCATTGACGAAGCTGACAACACATCCAACGATGTACAACTCTGCTTACGGGCGTTTATTGAGGAGTTCGCTGGCAATTGCAGATTCATCTTTACCTGCAACTACAAAAACAAAATCCTTGAACCCCTCCACTCCAGATGTGCCGTCGTTGAGTTTGGAATCAGAGGAAAGGACAGGCAATCAATTGCAGCATCCTTCTTCAAACGTCTCCAACAAATCTTGGATACAGAAGGTGTTGAATATGATAACAAGGTCCTGGTAGAACTTGTCAACAAGCACTTTCCTGATTGGAGACGTGTATTGAATGAGTGCCAGAGATATTCTGTCAGTGGTAAAATTGACTCTGGTATTCTTGCTACTTTTTCTGATGTTGCTGTAAATGAACTTGTCAAAAATCTTAAGACTAAGAACTTCCCTGAGGTACGTAAGTGGATCGTTTCTAATATGGATAATGATACTACTGTACTTTTGCGTCGTATCTACGATGCTTGTTATGATGCCCTTGAAAACAATAGCATTCCTGCTGCTGTTCTCGTTCTTGCTAAGTATCAGTACCAGTCTGCATTTGTGGCTGACCAGGAAATAAATATGCTTGCATGTCTTACTGAAATCATGGTGGAGTGTGAGTTTAAATGAAAGATTACATCCCAGATCAAATCAGAAAATATGCCTTTACCTGCTTCAGTGTATTGACTGAACGTGAGAGAGCAGTTATACTGATGGGTGAAGAAGCATATAGAGCATCATTAGACCTTGAGAATGATGATGCTCCCTGCTGGGTTATGGACTCCGGTGAGACATACGGGTTCGTTGGTTGGAATCCTCAGTGTATTCCAAGCATAGAATATATTGTATGGAAACTTGACCGACTACAAAAAATTATATCAGGAGAAATTAAAGGATGAATGATTTTCTAGATAATCTTGCTGCGAAGCAATATCAAAAAATGCACAGAAGAGATGAAATTAAAATTTTAAAAAAACAAATTCTCGAACTCGAAGCAGAAATTTCAACTTTAAAGGCTTCAAAACGATGAACATGGAGATTACACCTCAGACATATATTGATATGAATAAAGAGTTTGAGGAAGAAGGCACTATGGTTAGAATTGAAGTTCCTACGGAGGAGGGAATTGAAAAGTGGAAGACCTGGATAGATCCACATATGCACGAACGAACTGTGAAACCTAGAGATATGGTTCAGGATATGTGGGATGCTATTGGAGGAAGACCTGGAGAAAAGAAATGAAAATCAGACCAGAAGTGAATAAACCAATCGTATTTGGTAAAGTAAAAACTGTTTATCAGAGTATAGAAGATGAGGAAGTTCTAATTCACTATCACGATAAAGTTACTGCAGGTAATGGTGCTAAAGAAGAAAACTTTAAAGGTAAAGGGAAACTTACTGCTGAAATTTCATCTTTGATTTTCAAAAAATTAGAAGAGGCAGGAATCAATACACACTTCATTCAGTCTGCTGGACCTGGAATGATGCGATGCAAGAAAGTTGCAATTATTCCTATTGAAGTTGTAGTCAGAAATATTGCTGATGGTTCTATTGTAAAACAAACAACAATTCCTAAAGATACTGTATTCAATCCATCTCTGATTGAGTTTTATTTGAAAGATGATAGTAAAAATGATCCTCTCCTAACTGAGGATAGACTGTCCCTGATGGGGTATAAAAATTTAAGTCTTATCAAACAGTATGCTAAAGAAGTAAACGCTATTGTTTATGAACTTTTCAGTAAGATTGGAATTGTCTTGGTTGATTTCAAACTAGAGTTTGGTTCAACTGCTGAGGGTAAGATTGTCGTTGCTGATGAAATCAGTCCAGATGGATGTAGATTACGTAACTTGGACAATCAAAGTATGGATAAAGATCTGTTTAGAAAAGGCAGCGGAGATATTATTGAAGCATATTCTCAAATACTAAATTCTTTGAAGGAGATTTGAATGAAATTTAAAGCAAAAGTTTATGTTAGACTGAGAGCAGCAGTTGATGACTCTGCTGGTAACGCTGTGAGGGATGCCTGTGGCAGACTATCAGATTTAAAAATGCATAAGTTGAGATTGGGTAAATTGATTGAGATTGATTTTGAAGCACCTGATAAGGAATATGCTGAGAAAGAGATTGAAATGCTCAGTGACAGACTATTTGCTAATGTTGTAATTGAAGACTATGAGTGGAGTGTGAGTTCAAGTGACCTCTGAAATCTATAGTAGTAAAACAGGTCTCTATACTATCAGATTTAAATCTGATATAATTCATGAAGGTATTAGTGCTATTGAAGTTTCTGAACTTTTGATGAACTATAAAAAAAGTTATGAGAATAAAAAAGACTCTGAATGGCCATTAGAACCTGAACATATGCGTGTAGAAGAGTTCTCTGGTAAATTTGTATTGAAGAAAAA
>Ga0209503_10000158_pt1 | contig 46766 bp, 49 predicted proteins | sample SouAtlMetagenome_2_FD_187448 | JGI IMG/M metagenome (GOLD analysis project Ga0209503, IMG submission 187448) | Marine eukaryotic phytoplankton communities from Atlantic Ocean - South Atlantic ANT15 Metagenome (SPAdes) (version 2) | ecosystem: Environmental > Aquatic > Marine > Oceanic | place...
CTCAAGGCCTTCTTCAAGAGCTCTTAAAGTATTTACATCTAAATCATTTGTGGGTTCATCTAAAAGTAAAACATTACCCTCTTCTTTTAATGTCATCGCTAAATGTAGTCGATTACGTTCACCTCCCGAAAGTAGCTTAACTTTTTTATTTTGTTCACTTCCTGAAAAATTAAACCTACTTAAATAAGCCCTAGAATTGACTTGTCGGCCACCCATCATTATTAATTCTTGTTCATCACTGAAATTTTGCCAAATTGTTTTATCAATATTGATATTAGAGTGACTTTGATCGACATATGCAATTTTAGCAGTGTCGCCAACAGAAAAAATACCAGAATCAGCATCAATTTCACCTTGAATCATTTTAAAAATTGTTGTTTTACCAGCACCATTTGGACCAATTACACCAACAATGCCAGCTTGAGGCAAATTAAAATTTAAATTTTCATACAATATCTTTTCACCATATGATTTACTTACTGATTTACATTCAATAACATTAGTTCCTAATCTTGGCCCATTTGGAATATATATTTCTAATTTTGAGTCGAGTTGTTTTTGATCTTGATTTAAAAGTTTATTATAATTTTTTAATCTTGCTTTTTGTTTTGCTTGTCGACCTTTTGCCCCTTGACGAACCCATTCAAGTTCTCGTTCTAAAGTTTTTTGATGTTTTGAAGCAATTTTATTCTCTTGAGCCATTCTCCTTGATTTTTGATCAAGCCAAGAAGAATAATTACCTTTCCAAGGAATACCCTCTCCTCTATCAAGTTCAAGAATCCACCCTGCAACATTATCCAAAAAGTATCTATCGTGAGTTACTGCGATAACAGTACCTTTATATTTATCTAAGTGTTGTTCAAGCCAATGCACTGATTCAGCATCAAGGTGATTTGTTGGTTCATCAAGTAGTAAAACATCAGGTTCTTGTAATAATAGGCGACATAAAGCAACCCTACGCCTCTCCCCACCAGAAAGTACTTCAATTTTTTTATCTCCCTCAGGCGTGCGAAGAGCATCCATTGCAATTTCAAGTTTTGTTTCAAGATCCCAAGCGTTACATGCATCTATTTGGTCTTGAAGTTGTGCTTGGCGATTCATAAGTTTTTCCATTTCATCAGAATTAGAATACACCTCCTCTAATCCAAACATATCATTAATCTTATTGTACTCGTCAAGTATAGCAATTGATGAAGACACACCCTCTTTTACTACATCTAAAACAGTTTTATTACTATCAAGTTTAGGTTCCTGTTCGAGATATCCAACGGAGTAATCGTTTGAAAAAACTAAATCACCCTGATAATTTTTATCTTCTCCAGCTATAATTTTTAAAAGTGTAGATTTACCAGAGCCGTTAAGACCTAAAATACCTATTTTAGCACCATAAAAAAAACTTAAATATATATTTTTAAGTACTGGAGAATTAGAGCTTTTAAAAGTTTTTGTAACTCCTGACATTGAAAAAATTATTTTTTTCTCTTCTCCCATTAAACACGTCCTTTTAATGCATTAAATACCCAGGCAATTGCAAAAAAACCAATCCCAACGGCTGCGAAACCCCAACCAGCTATTTCATTATATCTAAAAGCACCTAGTGCGATAAGGGCTATGCCTACAAAAATCATTATAAATGTCGCTAACGCTAAAACAGTATTTTTATTCATTTTCTTTTTTATTAGATCCAAATATCGTGAATAAATTAAGTTTTATAAAATTAATTTACAGTAAATAAAATCAGTCTTTTTTATTAAATTTGAAAGAAATGAGAAATCACAATGCTAACCACTAAATATATTACTCAATACGAATTATAAAATGATAGAAATACTAATTGCCTTTTTATGTGTTGTGATATTGGGACTTCTTTATTTTCTATACACTTCAAAAAAAAACACAAATGCAACATCAACCAATGATTTGATTCAATTTTCTAACACCCTTAGTACTCAAATACAAGACATACGAAAGGAAATTGATGCCAATTCTAAAGAAAGTAGAACAGAAATTGAATCTAAATTAAAAGACATCAATAAGCAAATTAATGATTTTCACAAGACTTCAACTTCTAACATCACTGCGCAGTTTAAGGAATCCAATAAGGTAATTAAAGATGTTACCTCTGAATTGGAAAAAATTAAAGGTACTAATGAGCAAGTTTTGAGTTTTGCCAACCAAATGAAAACCTTGGAGAAGATTTTAGGTAATCAAAAACAAAGAGGGATTTTAGGGGAAATTCAACTCGAAAATTTGTTGGCCAACGTTTTACCTCCTGAACTTTTTCAAATCCAATATTCATTTCAAAACAATGAAGCTGTAGATGCCATAGTAAGAGTGGGGCAATATATCATTCCAATCGACGCAAAATTCTCACTTGACAATTATAACAAAATGATTGAATGTACTAATAAAGATGAATTGGCAGTTTTGGAAAAGAAATTCAAATCGGATATCAAAGGAAGAATTGATGAAACCGCCAAGTACATTAGACCGAATGAAAACACAACTGACTACGCCTATATGTTCATTCCTGCTGATGGTTTGTATCAAGATTTATTAAACAGTAGAGTTGGAACTTTAAAAATCAATCAACGCGATTTAGTGTCTTATGCCTATACTAAAAAAGTTATGATTGTTTCGCCTATGAGCTTGTTTCCAATGCTACAAATAACGGTTAAGGCATTACATAATTTGAAAGTTGAAGATTCAATCAATGATATTTTAAAAAATGTTGCTAAACTCTCCAACCATTTAAATGCTTATAAGACCTATCACGACAAATTGGGCAATAGTTTAGGGGTTGCGGTGGGTCATTACAACAAGAGTACAAATGAATTTAAAAAAATAGACAAGGATATTATCAAAATTTCATCTGGAAATTCCAATTTAAACATTACTTCAGAAGAAATTGAAAGACCACTTTTAGAGGATTAATTCCTCCCGGAAACCTATTTCTTTATTTGGGTTAAAAATTAGAATTGTAAATCTTCGTTAAACAAAATCAATGAACTGAAGATATTTGTTACTTTTGTTTTAAAGACAACACTGTATGGACCTAAACTTCAATAAGAACGAAGACCAAAACAAATTACTTTTATCAGACTTGCGTAAGCGCTTTGTAAAAGTGAAACTTGGAGGTGGCACTGAAAAAATTAAAAAACAGCATGCCAAGGGTAAAATGACCGCACGGGAACGTATTGACTATCTTTTAGATTCTAAGTCTAAGTCCTTGGAGATAGGAGCTTTTGCTGGTGACGGTATGTACGAAAAACACGGTGGCTGTCCCTCAGCAGGGGTGGTTGTTAAAATAGGTTACGTTTCAAGACGCCTATGTGTTATTGTCGCCAATGATGCCACTGTAAAAGCAGGGGCATGGTTTCCCATTACTGCTAAAAAGAATTTGAGAGCACAAGAAATTGCCATTGAGAATAAACTTCCCATACTTTACTTAGTGGACTCTGCAGGCGTTTATTTACCTATGCAAGACGAAATATTCGCTGATAAAGAGCATTTTGGCCGTATATTTAGAAACAATGCCCAAATGAGTAGCATGGGCATTACACAAATTTCAGCCATTATGGGCAGTTGCGTGGCTGGAGGGGCCTATTTACCTATTATGAGTGATGAGGCTATAATTGTAGATAAAACAGCCAGTATTTTTCTTGCAGGCAGTTATTTGGTCAAGGCAGCAATAGGAGAAAACATTGACAACGAAACCCTTGGAGGTGCAACCACCCATTGTGAAATTAGTGGAGTTACAGATTACAAAGCTAAAAATGATAAAGATGCGCTGGATAAAATAAAAGCCATTATGGCTAAAATTGGAGCGGCTCAAACTGCAGGATTCAATAGGGAAAAGGCGGTTGAACCAAAAGAAAACCCAGACGCTATATTTGGGATTCTTCCCCACTCTAGAGCGGACCAATACGATACCTATGAAATTATCAAACGCTTGGTCGACAAGTCTGAATTTGAAGAATACAAAGCAGGATATGGTAAAACAATCATTACTGCTTATGCACGCATCGATGGTTGGGCCGTTGGTATTGTTGCAAATCATCGTAAGTTGGTAAAAAATAAAAGTGGTGAAATGCAATTTGGTGGGGTCATTTACAATGATAGTGCTGATAAGGCAACCCGTTTTATAGGGAATTGCAATCAGAAAAAAATTCCACTGGTATTTTTACAAGACGTAACCGGATTTATGGTAGGTAGTAAAAGTGAACACAGTGGTATCATCAAAGATGGCGCAAAGATGGTCAACGCCGTTAGCAATTCGGTAGTACCTAAATTTACTGTGATCATTGGAAACAGTTACGGTGCTGGAAATTACGCCATGTGTGGCAAGGCTTATGATCCAAGACTGATTGTAGCATGGCCAAGTGCAGAACTTGCGGTAATGAGTGGTAACAGTGCTTCGAAAGTGTTACTACAAATTGAAACTGCAGCCCTTAAAAAACAAGGGCAAAAAATCACAGAACAACAAGAAGCTGAATTACTTTCCAATATCAAGGAGAAATACGATGCGCAGGTCTCACCCTACTATGCAGCCGCCCGACTTTGGACAGATGCAGTAATTGATCCGTTGGAAACACGCAACTGGATTAGCATGGGTGTTGAGGCAGCCAATCACGCTCCTATTAAAAAAGATTTCAATTTAGGACTGATTCAAGTTTAATAACTCTAAAGTTTTTTGACGCCGTATTTTACCGGATTTTGTCTCTATAAATTTATCAATGAAAAATATTGATTTGGGCTGTTTTATTGGTTCAATCTCACCCCAATTTAAATTAACTTTTATTTTTTTTCCCTCTATAACTAAGACCACTTTTTGACCAAGCGTTATGTCGTTTATTGATGATATAAAGTAACGAGGTTTAACTTGAATTCCAATTTGTTTCTCTAGTTGTTCAGGGTAAATCTTTATTCCTCCAGAATTTATAATATTATCATATCTACCTACCCAAACAAACTTTTTTGAAGACAATAATAAAACTACATCATTAGTGATTAATTTTTCTTGGTTTAGCTTTGGAGCATGAACCATAAGACAATTTCGTTTATCTAAACTAATTGATATACCTGGTAAAATTGAAAAATAAGATTCCCCTTTAGAAAGGTTTTTAACAGCAAAATGACTGACCGTTTCGGTCATTCCAAATGTTTCATATATTTTTGATTCTTTACCAACTAACTTCAATGCAAGGGATTTAGAAACTGGTGCTCCACCAATCAAAAGGGTTTTGATTTGAGAAATCTTGGATAAAGATTTTTCAACTTGAAAAGGAACCATTGAACAAAAATCATAATGTTGGTTATTTGTATATTGAAGAGGCGTTGATGAGGGTGTTACAAGATCAATTGATAAACCCAAAACCCATGAACGAACTAACATCATTTTACCTGCTATATATGAAAAAGGTAAACAGCACAAAAGCTTATCCCCTGATTTCAGCTTAAAATAAAGAGCTGTTGAAAGTGCAGAATTTATAAGAGAAATTTTTTTTGTTTTAATTTGTTTTCCCTTGGATGTGGTGCCTGAGGTAAACAATGAAATATAATCGGAATCATTGATCCAGTTTAAAATAAAATTACCTAAATCAACATCATTATTAACTTCTGAATCAATGCATTTTAATGCAAAAATTTTAATGGTTTGGATATTAAATTTTAAACCATTTAAGACAAAATTTGGGTGAATAAAATTATGGTTTATCTTTTGCTCCAAAAAAATATTTTTAATCATTATTTACAGCTCCGAATAATTTATCTCGCCAATTAGTCCAGTTATACTTTTTTGACAAAACAAATAATAAAATTGGATAAACTATAAAAACTGGAAAAATTATCTCAAAATTTCCCATTGAAGGATCAGAAACATCTTTTAAAATCGAATTTGTCTGAAATGCAGTCCAATCTGCAGTCATAAGTAAACTTGCAACTAAATTGTTGGCTGCATGAAAACCTAGGGCTAATTCTAAACCTTCATCCATCAAAGTCATTATCCCTAACAAAAATCCTGTCCCTATGTAATGAATCAATAGAATATTACCTAATTTTTCTATTTCAGGGTTAGCAATGTGTAATAATCCAAATGCAATTGATGTTAAAAACAATGGCAACCATCTATTTTTTGCCAATACACCAAGGCCTTGCATGAGATAACCTCTAAATAAATATTCTTCAAAGCTTGTTTGTAATGGAATCATAATTACTGCAATAAAAAAAAGTATTAAAAAAGGAACTAATTCAAAATTAAAAACGAAATTATTTGGACTAGACAAGTATTCAATACTAACAAAAATAATTGTTACAAAACCCCACAAAATAAATGAGAACCAAAAACGATTCCAATCAATTTTTTTCCTAGATGTTGTTAAGCTTTTAAATGATTGTTTATGAATAAACTTTGTAACAAAAAACAATGCTAGTAATCCAATTGCAAAAGAAAGAAGCATTAAAAATAAATTTAAATTGGAATCGATTAAAGACATTAGTTCAAAAGGATCCTGCATTGAACCTATGTCTTTGCCTTCTGAAAATGCAACTACTAATGAAATAGCTATAAAATGTGGTATTGAACCAACAACAGTTGCTATTCCTATTATTATAACTCCGATTAAATAAAGCCACCAATGATTTTCAACTTTAAAAACTTGTTTTATATACATAATTTAAAAATTTAATTTCCATTTTTTTGAAGGTAGATATAATAATCTACCACTATTTATTTCTAAAGGGGCAACAATATTATTACTAAATAGTTTGCCAGTCCCAAGGCCTTGCGGACATGAAACATTAAGACTATGTGTCCATTGTGCAATGGCATTTAAACCAATATTACTTTCCAAGGCACTTGTAATCCACCAACTAATAGATTCCTTTTTTGCTAAATTGATCCAAGATTGACATGAGGCAAATCCACCCAATAAGCTTGGTTTCAATATAACATATGCAGGTTTTATTATTTGTAGTAAATTTAGCCTTTTTGTTACATCATTAATTCCAATCAACTCTTCGTCAAGCGCTATAGGTATTGGAGATTTTTCACAAAGTTGAGCCATTAGTTCAACTTGACCTGGAGCAATTGGCTGCTCAATAGAATGTAAATCAAGCTCTGAAAGTCTTTTAAGTTTTTCTAACGAATCCTTTGGCGAAAAAGCACCATTTGCGTCAACTCTAATTTCAATAGAATCTTTGGAGTACTCGTTACGTAAATATTTTATTAAATTGAGTTCCGTCTGAAAGTCAATAGCACCAATTTTAATTTTAATGCATTTAAAACCCATTTTAATTTTCCTCTTTATTTGATCTTTCATAAATGACTTTTCTCCCATCCATATCAATCCATTTATTGGAATAGAATCCTTCCCTTTTGTAAAACAAGATGGGTACAAGACAAAAGGACTTTTTGAATAAAAATCTAAAAAAGCTATTTCCAAACCAAACCTAATTGATGGAAAACTTATCAATTCCCCTTGAAGATAATTTAAACCCAGACTAATATTATCACATACCCAATTTAGCTTTTCTTCAAAGTCAGACCTATCATCTATACTCAAACCTCTTAACATTCCACACTCACCAATGCCAAAATTATTTTCACCCTTCAATATTAAAAACCAAGTTTCTTTAGTTGTTAAAATTCCCCTCGATGTACCACTTGGCTGATTAAAATCAAGAATATATTTTAAATATTCAGCCTTCATTAAAAATTAAATGTTTGAAATTCCTCAATAACTAAAACCGAAGCGAAAAGAAGTGAAATTACAAAGGTAGATATTGCAACTAATTTCAAGTGAGGATCATAACGTTTTGGATTATCGATTTTATAAATTGCTTTTAAATGAAATAGTAGAGGTAAAAAAGCAATCCAACTCAACATAATAACACTAGAAAACGACATGATATATTGAAATAAAATCATTAAAATTATAGCTAAAATTATAATAAAATAATGATATATCTTAGAATATTTTACACCCATAAAAACAGCCAAAGTCTTTTTGTTAGATGCCCGGTCAGAGTTTAAATCCCGCATATTATTGAGATTAAGTACTGCTGCACTAAGCAAACCAATTGATGATGCAGGAAAGATTAATCTAAAATCAATTTGTTTTGTAAATAGAAAAAATGTACCAAAAACACTTAATAATCCAAAAAACAAAAAAACCATTATATCTCCCATTGCCCTATACCCATATGCAAATTCACCCACAGTATAAGTTATAGCAGCATAAATTGAAATACCTCCTAAAATCAAAAAAAATATTGACATTAAAATATGATCAATCCCAAAAACTAAAAAAACTAGTGAAATGCAAAGAACAGCACTAATTGATACATTAAAAAAGATTGCATACAGCATTTGTTTTGGAGTAATTAATCCAGATTGAATAGCTCTTTGGGGGCCAATTCGATTTTTATTATCAGTGCCTTTTATACCATCACCATAATCATTGGCAAGGTTAGATAGTATTTGGAAACTAATTGTAGTTAATATTATTAGTATAAATATTATAAAATCAAAAAAACCTAAATAATATGCATAACTAGAACCAATAACTGAACCGGAAACTGATAGTGGTAATGTTCTTAATCTTAAGGCTAAAATCCAATTTTTAAAATTTGACATATTATGGAATCCATTTTTTATTAAATCTTGGTGATCTTTTTTCAAGAAATGCATCTCTTCCCTCCTTTGCTTCATCTGTCATATAGGCAAGACGAGTAGCTTCTCCAGCAAAAACTTGCTGACCAACCATACCATCATCAGTTAAGTTCATTGAAAACTTTAACATCTTAATTGAAATAGGTGACTTTTTTAATATTTCCTGGGCCCAATCAAAAGCGGTAGATTCAAGTTTTTCGTGTGGAATAACTGCATTTACCATGCCCATCTCATAAGCCTCATCAGCACTGTAGTTTCTTCCTAAAAAGAAAATTTCTCTGGCTTTCTTTTGGCCAACCATCTTGGCTAAATAAGCAGATCCATAACCACCATCAAAACTAGTTACATCAGCATCAGTTTGTTTAAATATAGCATGCTCCTTGCTGGCTAGTGTAAGGTCACATACAACATGAAGACTGTGTCCTCCGCCTACTGCCCATCCTTGAACAACTGCAATGACGGCTTTTGGCATAAACCTTATCATACGCTGAACTTCAAGAATGTTTAAGCGTTCATATCCGTCTTCACCAACATATCCCTCTTTCCCCCTAGCTTTTTGATCACCTCCACTACAAAAGGAAAAGACTCCATCTTTAGGAGATGGCCCTTCCGAACTTAATAAAATTACGCCGATTGAAGTATCTTCGTTTGCATCATGAAAGGCCTTTAAAAGTTCTGAAGTAGTTTGCGGTCTGAAAGCATTTCTAACTTCAGGTCGATTAAAAGCAATGCGAGCTACCCCTTCAAATTTTTTATAAGTAATGTCTTCAAATTTCTGAGCGGTTTCCCATTTAATTAATTTCATGATTTTATTGTTGATTTTTTAAATATATCCCGTCACTTTCAAGGCGAATCAATCTCTGTTTATATAGACTCCCTATGGCTCTTTTAAAACTTTTTTTACTCATTTGAGCTACGGATTTTATCGTATCGGGAGAAGATTTATCAGTAATTCTTAATTTTCCATTGTTAATATTAATCAAATTGAGTAAATCTTTAGCATTGGTCTCTATATTTCTGTAACCAGTTTTCTGCAGGGTTATATCAATTTTATTTCCTTCGCGAATTTTTTTTACATATCCCTTAAGCTTATCACCAATACTTAAATCTTTAAAAATATCGTTTTTGTATATGAGGCCTAAATGAGCATTATTGACTATAACATTCATACCTAACTCAGACGGATGAGAAATAATTAAATCAACCTCATCATACATTTCGATAGTTAAATGGTTGTTATCTAAAAAACGATTGGTTTTACTAGAGGCTACTAGTCGATCTGTTTTTTCGTCTAAGAAACAATAAACTAGATACCAACAACCTTTTTTCATTTTAAAAGCTTGCTCAATAAATGGACAAAACAGTTCTTTGACCATACCCCAGTCCATAAAAGCTCCAAATTCATTGACCGCATTGCATCTCAATAGAGCGAAATCTCCTTTTTGTATGTAAGGCTTGTCCGTTACAGCAACAATACGTTCCTCATTATCTAAATACACAAAGACATCGATCATTTGATCCAATTCAAAATTTTTAGGAACATAACGGTTAGGTAAAAGAACTTCATTGTCCTGGTCATCAGTTAGGAATAAACCAGGTTCAGTATCTCTGAGAATCCTAAGGGTGTTATATTTACCAATCTCAATCATATTTGCAAATGTAAGCATTATGAAGATTATAATTTGTTAAGAAAAACTATATGAAATCTTATTTCAATGCCTTAAAATAATCAATTAAAATTTTGTCATTAATTTCAGATGGAGTAAAAATTTCTAGAAGCTGTGGTTTGTCAGAATTTTTAAAGAAAATAGGTAATACTTTTTTTAATGTTTGAATTGAATCTGCTGAGCTGTAACTAAATCCATTATCAATAGAAATTAACTTAGCGTTACGCACATGTCTTGTTTCAAAAAAAGTTTTAAAAAGTTGCGAATTATCATTTCCTGGTAGTATCCTAAAAATACCACCACCTCCGTTATTTAAAACTATTATTTTGAAATTTTCTGGAATGTAATTATTCCAAAGACCATTAGAGTCATAGAAGAAACTCAAATCCCCTGTTATAAGTAATGTTGGTTGTTTTGAAATAATTGAAGCACCTACAGCTGTACTAGTTGATCCATCTATTCCACTTGTGCCTCTATTACAGTAGAGATTAATTGATTTATCAAACTCGAACAACTGTAAATAACGTATTACAGAGCTATTTGCGGATTGAACCATGTAATTACTGGGTATAGACGACGAAATGAGCTCAAACGCCTTAAAATCGCAAAAAGGAATAGATTTCATGTATATATCGTGCTGTTTTAATCTATGGATTTTAATGGAGTTCCAAAAGTCAAAATAATTACTATCACATTCATTGTAATTATTATACAAAATTTTAAGAAAATGATTGGGCTCACACTTAAAGTGTTTAGTCAATGAAAAAAAGGTGTCATTAGCTCTATGGTTATCTACATGCCAATGATCATTAGGCTTATACTTCCTAAGAAAAGCTTTTATCCTCTTTGAAATAATTAGCCCTCCAAAAGTCAATAATATATCAGGTTTGAGAAATTTAAATTGAGAATCCAACAAAGGGGTAATCAACTGATCAACAAAAGGAAAAAAATTAGAGTGATGTAGATTTGAAGTTGTCTCAGTTAGTACGATTACAGAAGAATCATTAGCTAAGACTTCAATTATTGAATTGTCAATTTTGTTAGGTGCGTTAACCCCAACCAAAATAAGTTTTTTCTTAGCACTTTTCCATTTTTTTAATTTTAAAAAGCTGACGCTTGGGTTAAAATATTTATTAGATTTATTTATTGGTATATTAAATTCATATGACTTATTTGTTAAACCATATAATGGTTCATCGAATGGTATATTGATATGCACAGGGCCATTTTTATTTTTTGAAATATTTAGAGCTTTATTGATTAAGTTTAAAGACTTTTTATTAGAATATGAACCTAGATTGGTTTCAAAAATAATGTGCTTACCAAAAGCATTCTCTTGAATTATTGTTTGACCATCTCCAATATTAATTAAGTATTTTGGTCTATCGGCAGAAATAACTACAAGTGGATGACCAGTATAATAGGCCTCAGCAACTGCAGGATAATAATTTAACAATGCACTGCCAGAAGTACATACAACAACAACTGGTTTACACAACTGTTGAGCAATTCCTAAAGCAAAGAAACCTGCAGACCTTTCATCAACAATACTGTAACATTTAAAATATGATTGATTGGTGAAACCTATCGTTAATGGTGCGTTTCTACTTCCAGGAGAAATAACAACGTGTTTTATTCCTTTGTATTTACAAAGACTAACAACATACTGCGCTAATTTTTTATCACTAAAAACCATTAGTCTGCAAAGATATTGATTTTAGTACTTTAATCATTACAATAAAAAAGATAACAAAAATTAAATAAGAGATTTTAGGGTCTGAATTTTTAATACAGTTTCTTTCCATTCTTTTTCAGGACACGACTTATTAGTAATACCGCCTCCTGCAAACAGAGTAATAATATCATGTTCAATGTGCATACACCTAAGATTAACAACTAAATTAGAATCCTTAACATCAAAAGTACTGTAGTAATTTATTTTGCCTAAAAAACCAGAATAATATTTCCTGTCAATTGATTCATATTTGTCAATAAATTCCAATGCTAAATTTTTTGGAAAACCACATACAGCAGGTGTGGGGTGTAATATGGTTATCAATTTGCTTAAAACACAAGAACGGGATTTAAGTTTTCCTTTTAATGTAGTTTGCAAATGCAAAAGATTACCTGCTTGAATTGTTTTTGGCCCAGTTACTGAATAACTATCTAAATGCGGTTCTAATGTATGTTTAATATAAGAAGTGACAATTTCTTGCTCCTCGTGGTTTTTTTTATCCCATTTAGTATTAATATTTTCATTTTTAATTTTTGTCCCTGCCAATGAGATAGTTTTTATATTATTTCCATGTAAACTAATTAAAGGCTCTGGTGTAGCACCTAACCAAAAACCAGTATTTGGATGAAACCAACAAAAATTATAAGCTTCAGGGTATTTGTTTATAATTGATAAAAACAATTTAATTGTATCGATTTTAGTACATTTTATTTTTAAATCTCGTGCAACAACAACTTTTTCGAGTTCTGTATTTAATATCGTATCAATGGCTTTATTGACCAATATATTATGTGTTTTAAAGTCTGTTTCTTCTGACGCAATGTTATTTTTAATATTTAAAACCGAATCAAATTCGTAGTTATAAAAATTTGAATGAGAGTCTGGAATTAAATAAGTTGAGTTTTTTTTTGAGCTAAAAGGAGCTAATACAAATCCTGATTCTGTATAATTTTCGGTAATGTAAGTTTTTTGATTTTTTTGAAACAAACAATTCAAGTCTTTCTCACCAAAATCTGAATAAATTACAAATGGCCTATTTAAAGCAATTTGTTCTTCTGTTTGCTTGATAAGATTATGAATCAACATTATTATTTATTTAGCTAGAGTTATTGTTGTTAGCTTACAAAAAGAAATAAATTCATTTTTTTCGTTTACTACATTGATATTGAAAATTTGAGTAGTTCTTCCCATATGAATACATTTTGCAGTGGCAAAAACAAATCCGCTCTTAATACTTTTTACGTGTTGAGCTGAAATATCAATTCCACGAACAAAATATTTTTCAGTATCTATATACATATGAGCAGCAAAACTTCCTACAGTCTCAGCTAATGCAACAGTTGCTCCTCCGTGTAATACTCCATCTGGTTGATGTATTTTTTTATCAACTGGCATTTTGGCTGTAATGAAATCCTTACCGACATCAATAAATTTAATAGAAAGTGTTTCCATTAAATTACCTTTACAAGACTCGTTTGCCTTATTTAAGATATGTTCTTTACTAATTTTCATAATAAATTAAATTTTAACAAAAATACAAAAACCAAAAACGGCCTAGTGGCCGTTTAAGTAAAATTTAATGAAAAAAAAAGTGCAACAATTAAGTTGCACTTTTTTTAATATTTGAAAATGTGGATTATGCAGTTTTTTTACATGCTAAAGCATATACTACTAAACCGAAACCAATTTTGTTGATCGCGTCAGCAATATTATAAAGCACATTCATATCAAGAGTTGTTACACCAAAGAAAGAACCTGCTTCTCCATACCATCCAGCAGTACCTGTCATGTATCCTACAGGGTAAATAGCCCAACCTACTAGGACGAACCAGCATAAATATTTGTGAGCTTTAAGAACATCTCCACCAGCTTCTGTAGCAAGTGATTTTGCTTCACCAAGCCATATCATGTATGCGATTACAAAATATGCAAGACCTGAGATTGTACCCCACATAACAGCACCATCTCCTGACATTTCGCCCATGTAACCAGTTACAAGCATTACAGTTGATAATCCAATTAATTTCCACATTAGATTCTTAGTTGCACCAGCTACTTTAAGAATTAAATAAAACTCTACACACATAAGTGGAACAGTTAGGATCCAATCTACATATCTAAATGCAGTAAGATTTTTCATAAATTCTTCTGCTACTTTAGCATCGTCAGCTGCTTGTGCCATCATAGATGCGTCACGCATGTACCAATAGTGTACTGCAGCGATAAATGTAATTAAACCTGAAACTAAAACAGAATTTCTCCATTTTTTGTCAAATTGGTTTAATGATAAGAAAAAGAAAGCAGAAGCTGCCATCATTGCCATACATCCTATAAAGAACGTAAAGTTTACTGGATCATTAACGTCTCCGCCAGCTACCAGTGGTAAGAATAAATTTGTCATTTTTTCTAAATTTTTGTTAGTTTTGTTTAAACAAATGTATAATTTTTTAGGTAAAAACCTTATTCAAATGCATTTTTTTTTGGTCTAGACCTATTAATTTAACAATTTTTTATGAAAAAAATTTATGGATTCTCAATTGTGTCTAGCTTCTTCGGTTTGTGGATAACATCTTTATTACCAGAGAACATAGAGTTAACATTAGGCTTTTTATTAATATTTACATTTGGAATGATTCATGGTTCAAATGATATTTTAATAATAAATCAAATTAAAAAGTATTCTGACTATAATATGTTTAAGGTTCTTTTAACATATTTGATGGTTGTATCATTAGCAGTGCTAATTTTTTACTTTACCCCGATACTTGCACTAATACTATTTATTTGCTTCAGTTCATACCATTTTGGTGAACAGCATTGGGAAGAATTATTATTAAAATTAAATAAAAGTTTAAAAATTATCTTCTTTTTTTGTTATGGATTATTAATTCTTTATTTAGTTTTCTTTTTTAACTTATCATCTGTTATTAATATTATTTATGAAATAGCTGGAATAAAACTAAATACAATATTTTGTAATGAAATAATTTCAGGACTATTTCTTATTTTATCAGCGATATTAGTTTATGCATTGTATACCAAAAGACTAAATTTGAGTTCAATTTTAAAAGAGCTTTTTTCTATTGTTGTTTTATCCATAATATTCAATTCATCTTCATTAATTTGGGGTTTTTCAATTTATTTCATTTTGTGGCACAGTGTACCATCACTTTTAGATCAAATTTCATTCATCTATGGCGATTTAAAAAAAGAAAATGTTCTAAAGTACATTAAAAATGCTTTTCCATATTGGCTAATATCTATTATTGGGATGACATTATTATTTTTACTATTTAAACATGAAAAGCATTTTTACACCCTATTTTTTGCATTTATCGCAGCAGTTACATTTCCCCATGCGATTGTGATGCTTTCAATGTTTTCAAAAAAAGCTAACTAAACAAAAAGCACGGCAAGTAGCCGTGCTTTTTGTTTAGTTAATAAGTATATTTATTTTACTTCCTCAAAATCTACGTCTTCAACATTTTCTCCAGCATTTTCTGAAGATCCTTCAGATTGATCTTTATTATCACCTGGAGATCCATTAGCTTGAGCTTCTTGTTGAGCTTTGTACATTTCTTCACTTGCAACTTTCCATGCTTCATTAATTTTTTCTAAAGCTGGATCGATAACCGCAAGATCTTTAGTTTCATATGCTTTTTTTAATTCTTCCAATGCAGCTTCAATTGGTTCTTTTTTATCATTTGATAGTTTATCTCCAAATTCTTTGAGCTGTTTCTCGGTTTGAAAAATCATAGCATCTGCACTATTTAACTTGTCAGCCGTTTCTTTAGCTTTTGAGTCGGCTTCAGCGTTAGCCTCAGCATCTCTTTTCATTTTCTCAATTTCATCTTCTGTTAACCCCGACGATGCTTCAATACGGATATCTTGCGACTTATTAGTAGCTTTGTCAGTTGCTGAAACCTTGATTATACCATTGGCATCAATATCAAAAGTAACCTCAATTTGAGGAACTCCTCTTTGAGCAGGTGGTATACCATCCAAATGAAAACGTCCTATAGTCTTGTTGTCTGCAGCCATTGCACGCTCTCCTTGTAATACATGAATTTCAACTGACGGCTGATTATCTGCAGCTGTGGAAAAAACTTGTGATTTTTTTGTAGGAATGGTTGTGTTTGACTCAATAAGTTTCGTCATTACATTACCCATTGTTTCAATTCCAAGAGAAAGAGGAGTAACATCTAATAACAATACATCTTTAACATCACCTGTAAGGACTCCACCCTGAATAGCAGCACCAACTGCAACAACCTCATCTGGATTAACTCCTTTGTTTGGTTTTTTCCCAAAAAACTTCTCAACAGCATCTTGTACAGCAGGTATTCTTGTAGATCCACCAACTAAAATTATCTCGTCTATATCACTTTTGGAAATACCAGCAGCCTTCAACGCTGTTTCACATGGCTTAATTGTTCTTTTAACTAAATCATCAATCAGTTGTTCAAATTTAGATCTAGATAATGTTCGAACTAAATGCTTTGGTCCACTTGATGTTGCAGTAACATATGGAAGGTTGATTTCTGTTTGAGCTGATGAAGAAAGTTCAATTTTAGCTTTCTCAGCAGCCTCTTTCAAACGTTGTAATGCCATTGGGTCCTTCCTAAGATCAATACTCTCATCTTTGTTAAATTCTTCCGCTAACCAATTAATGATTTTCTCATCAACATCGTCTCCTCCTAAGTGAGTGTCACCGTCAGTAGCTAATACTTCGAAAACTCCGTCGCCTAATTCTAGTATTGAAACATCATGTGTTCCTCCACCAAAATCAAACACAACAATTGTTTGATCCTTACCTTTTTTATCCAAGCCATAAGCTAACGCAGCAGCTGTAGGTTCATTAATAATTCTTCTTACTTTTAAACCTGCAATTTCACCAGCTTCTTTTGTAGCTTGACGCTGTGCATCATTAAAGTAAGCTGGAACAGTAACCACGGCTTCTGAAATCTCTTGATCCAAAAATTCTTCAGCAGTTTTTTTCATTTTTTGAAGTACCATTGCAGATAATTCTTGTGGAGTATATAGGCGCCCATCAATGTCTACACGAGGTGTATCATTATCACCTTTGACGACTTTATATGGCACTCTTTTTATTTCTTTGTTTGAATCTGAGAACTTGTTACCCATAAACCTTTTAATCGAATAAACTGTTTTTTGAGGATTAGTTACAGCTTGTCTTTTAGCTGGATCACCAACTTTAATTTCACCACCCTCTACAAAAGCAATAACTGAAGGGGTAGTTCGTCTACCTTCAGCATTTGTTATTACAACAGGCTCATTTCCTTCCATAACAGAAACACATGAGTTTGTAGTTCCAAGATCAATTCCTATTATTTTACTCATAATTTTAATTTTTTCAAATTTCTTTATATTTTCCATGAATATGTCAATCATTATGCCATGACATAAAATATGACAAGGTGTCATGTGTAATAAATTCAATTTTCACTATTTTTACCAAAAATTACTGTATTAATGACTAATTCTAAAGAATACAAGCGCGTTACTGTCAAATCTCTTATAGAAATGAAGAGCAATGATGAAAAAATTGCGATGATTACAGCTTATGACTATACCATGGCAAAAATTGTAGATGGTGCTGGTATAGATGTTATACTTGTTGGTGACTCTGCAAGTAATGTTATGGCGGGACACGAAACTACGCTGCCTATAACACTTGATCAAATGATATATCATGCATCATCTGTAGTTAGAGCTATAGACAGGTCTCTGGTTGTTGTTGATCTTCCTTTTGGTACGTATCAAAGTGATTCGAAAGAAGCTTTACGATCAGCAATTAGAATTATGAAAGAAAGTGGAGGTCACGCTGTAAAGCTAGAAGGTGGAAAAGAAATTAAAGATTCAATAAAAAAAATACTCAATGCTGGAATACCAGTTATGGGTCACCTGGGATTAACTCCTCAATCAATTTATAAATTTGGTACTTACACAGTGAGGGCTAAAGAAAATGAAGAGGCTGAAAAACTAATTAAAGATGCTTTAATTTTAGAAAAACTAGGGTGTTTTGCACTAGTTCTTGAAAAAATCCCCTCAAAACTTGCTAAAAAGGTTGCTAAAAACTTAAAAATACCTGTGATAGGAATCGGTGCTGGATCTGGCGTTGATGGGCAAGTTCTCGTATTACATGATATGATTGGTATGACCAATGAATTTAGTCCAAGGTTCTTAAGAAGATATATGAATTTATTTGAATCTATGACAAAATCTATAGGAAACTATGTAAAAGATGTAAAATCATCTGATTTTCCAAACAAAGATGAGCAATACTAAAAATGTCTAGAACGCTATCAAACGTATTTAACTTACATGTTTTGTATGAGGATAATCATTTAATAATTATAAATAAAAGAGTTGGTGATATTGTTCAGGGCGATAAAACTCAAAATAAGCCGCTCTCTGAAATCACAAAAGATTATTTAAAAATTAAATACCAAAAAAAAGGTAATGTTTTTCTAGGAGTTACTCACAGATTAGACAGACCTACGTCTGGGGCATTGATTTTTTGTAAAACCTCAAAAGCTTTAAAAAGAGTAAATAAGATGTTTCAGAATAAGGAAATTGAAAAATTTTATTGGGCAATTGTAAGAAATAAACCTAAAAAACTTAAAGACACTTTAACACATTGGTTAAAAAAAAACCCTTCAACAAATACTACTAAAGTTTACAAAAAACAAATTATTAACAGCAAAAAAGCTATACTTCACTATAATTTAATTAAGACTCTTAAATCTTATTATTTATTGGAAATTAATCTGGAAACCGGCAGATCGCACCAAATAAGAACTCAGCTTAGCTTTATGGGTTCACCAATAAAAGGCGATTTAAAATATGGAGCTAAGAGAAGTAATTCTAATGGTGGAATTCATTTACACGCAAAAAAAATAAAATTTGTTCACCCAATATCAAAAAAAACAATCAGCATTGAAGCTGATTTACCAAAAGATTCATTATGGAAAAATTGCAAATAAAAATTCATGAGTAGATTGAAAAAAATATTAGAGAATCAAAAGGTATTTTTTGAAAGTGGTAAAACACGTGATATCAGTTTTATTAAAAATAAACTTAGGCTTCTGAAAGAAAGTATTATAAATAACGAAGATGTCATACACCAAGCACTTTACAAAGATTTTAAAAAACCTAAATTTGAAGCCTATATCAGTGAATTTGGTATTTTAATTTCGGAGATAGACCATGTACTTAAAAACATTTCAAAATGGTCTAAACCCAAGAGAGTCCGTAGTTCAAAACTTAATTTTCCTTCTAAAGACTACATCTACAGTGAGCCTTATGGTGCTGTTTTAGTTATTGCTCCTTGGAATTATCCATTTCAGCTAGCTATCAGTCCTATTATTTCAGCTATTGCCGCTGGAAACACAGTAGTCTTGAAGCCAAGTGAAGTAACAGTACACACTGCAGATATAATAAAAACAATTTTAAAAGATATATTTGATGAGTCACATCTTTTTGTAGAGCTGGGAGGGGTACCAGAAACTACCCTACTTTTAAAAGAACGATGGGATTATATCTTTTTTACTGGAAGCGTTCCTGTTGGAAGAATTATTGCAAAGGCTGCTGCTGTAAATTTAACACCTGTAACGCTTGAGCTTGGTGGTAAAAACCCATGTATTGTCGACGAAACAGCTGATTTAAAATTAACGGCTAAACGTTTGGTTTGGGGTAAGTTTTTAAATGCAGGACAAACCTGTATTGCGCCAGATTATATTTTAGTAAAAAATCAGGTTAAATCAGATCTCATTAAACATTTAAAAAAAGAAATCATCAAAGCTTATGGAGAAGATCCTGAAACCTCCTCGAGTTATCCTCGAATTGTAAATGTAGAAAATTTAAAGCGTTTAACAGATATGCTGAAGAACGCCAAAATCATAATTGGTGGGAATAGTAATATCAAAGATAATTATCTGGCTCCAACAATTGTAGACAACCCAAAATTAGATTCCAAGCTTATGCAAACGGAGATTTTTGGCCCTATTTTACCAATTTTAAATTACAAAACTAAAAAAGATATTGAATCAATCATAAAATCCTTCGAAAAACCATTGGGTTTTTATGTTTTTTCAAATAATAAAGCATTTTATAACTCCATTCTAAAAAAATACAGCTTTGGAGGTGGCGCAATAAATGATACCATGGTTCATTTTGGTAATCCCAGATTACCTTTTGGGGGAGTCGGAGATAGTGGCATTGGAGCATACCATGGGCAATTTAGTTTCGATACATTTACTCACAAAAAAGGGATTACAATTAAAGCCAATTGGGTCGACATTACGTTACGTTATGCGCCCTATAAAAATAAATTAAAACTTTTAAAAAAAGCTTTTAAATGGATCCGATAGCAAGAAAAAACAATCATAGATATTTCTTATAATAAAAACATAAATATCTCAATATGAGCTTTTTATGAATATTATTTAAAGTTAAGATTTAACATTTTTAATAGAGCCTAAATTATACATCTTTACTAGGTAAGTAATAATTCAATTCATCGATATAAATACTAATCTGCGCTAAGCATTGATTCTACAGTAGTTTATTTTATTGCAGTAATATATTAGAAAATATGCTAGCAAAATACTTTTAATTAACTTGGTTTAAATGAAGTATAATTAATTGAAAAGTCTGAGTACATTGAAATGTTAATGTTTATTTAATTATTTAATTTATATCTAAAACAAGTTTTATTTTTGTTAGATAAATTACAATCATGTCTAAAAAAATTAATAAAGAAAAACTAATTGAGTTGTACATGGATTATGTACTTCAACAAGATGAGACTCCCAAAAGTGTTTATGCTTTTGCGAAAGTGAATCATTTTGAAGAATCTGATTTTTATCGCTTTTTTGGATCCTTTAATTCCTTAGAATCTGCTGTCTATGAGCTTTTCTTCGATAAAACAATGAATACACTGCAAAATAGTAAAGAATACAAAGGATATGACGCTATGAATCAATTGCTGAGTTTTTATTTTACATTTTTTGGCAACTTGACTGCTAACCGAAGTTATATTTTTAATTCACTCAAATTGGAAATTAATAGCCTTCACACTATAAAGAAACTTAATATACTTCGAAAAAAGTTCTTAGATTTTGTTGATGAACTTGACTTAGGAGGGCATGATTTAAAAAACAAACATCTTGATAATATTAAAAACAGTGTTGTAAATGAATCTTACTGGATTCAAATGTTAGCAACAATCAAATTTTGGATGGAAGACGATTCAGCGGATTTTGAAAAAACAGACCTCTTTATCGAAAAATCTATAGCAGCGAGTTTTGAATTAGCAAATACTAAACCACTCAAGAGTGTTGTTGATTTTGGTAAATTCTTATTTAAAGAAAAAATTAGCATGCGTTAATGAAATCCATCGACAGAATTCCAACTTCAAAAATACAACGTGCTTCTAAATTAGTTTATACTGGAGCTAAGGTTGGTGTTAATTATATAAAATACTACAGCGAAAAAATCAGCAAATCCAAAGAAATTGCCAAGGAAAATTTAAACAAAAATAATGCTGAAGACATTTACGGTGGTTTAAAGCAACTTAAAGGAAGTGCTTTAAAAGTTGCTCAAATGTTAAGTATGGAAAAAAATTTACTTCCACGCGCTTACGTCGAAAAATTTTCTCTATCTCAATTTTCTGTGCCGCCCCTATCCTCCCCTTTAGTTGTAAAAACTTTCCAAAAATATTTTGGTGAAGCACCAGAAATTATTTTTGATGAATTTGATCCCGAATCAGTGAACGCTGCAAGTATTGGCCAGGTTCACAAAGCAAAAAAAAACGGTAAAAATTTGGCTGTTAAAATCCAATATCCAGGTGTGGCAGATAGTATAAAGTCTGATTTAGCACTTGTAAAACCTATCGCTTTGAGGATTTTTAATATCAAATCTAAAGAAGCTGAAAAATATTTTAAAGAAGTTGAGGACAAACTAACCGAGGAAACAGATTACTGCCTTGAAATTGAGCAAAGCCAAGAAATTGCTAGAGCTTGTGCGCACATTCCAAATATTTTATTCCCCAATTACTACACTGATCTTTCTTCAAATAGAATTCTCACTATGGATTTCATGAATGGTGTACATTTATCAGAATTTGTAAAAAATAACAATGATTTGAAAAAGTCTAACCAGTTGGGTCAAGCACTTTGGGACTTCTACATGCACCAAATCCATAACTTGCGAAAAGTCCATGCTGACCCACACCCTGGAAACTTCTTAATTAGTAACGATGCTCAACTTATCGCTTTAGATTTTGGTTGTATGAAAATGATTCCAAATGACTTTTACGTCCCATACTTTGAATTAGCTAACAAATCAGTAATAGATAATTCAAAACTTTTTACTAAAAAACTCTACGAGTTAGAAATTTTAACTTCAAATGACACTACAGAAGAAAAAAAATTTTTTAAAGATATGTTTTATGAACTTCTTAGTGTTTTCACTTTACCTTTCCACAGTTCGACTTTTGATTTTTCAAATCCTGAATTTTTTGGTAAAATTGGAGCTATCGCTGAGCGTTATAGTCAAAACACAGAACTAAGGAAATTTAATAATTCACGAGGATCAAAACATTTCATTTATATGAATAGAACCTTTTTTGGGTTATACAATTTAATGTTTGACTTAAAAGCTAATGACATAAAAATCAACCAATTTCAACACTACAAATGATAAATTTAAAACGCCATGATTTTGATAAACTTGATCATGTTCATAGAATTAATCTGATAAATAGCTGTTCTGGTTATAAATCTGCAAATTTGATCGGAACCAAATCCAATATAGGTGTATCAAATGTTGCCATCTTTAGTTCCGTTACGCATTTAGGGTCAAATCCACCTCTTTTGGGTGTCGTGTTCAGGCCGGTAACAGATGTACCAAGAAACACTTACGAAAACATTAAAGAGACTGGACAATTCACTATAAATCATATACATATACCAATTATTGAAGATGCACACCATACTTCGGCAAAATACAGTAAAGAAATTTCAGAATTTAAAATAACAACACTTGAAGAAGAATTTAAAAACGATTGGTACGCCCCTTTTGTAAAAGATGCGCCCATACAAATTGCACTAACTTATTGTGAAGAATACCTTATAAAAAGTAATAATTGTATACAGCTAATTGGAGAAATAAAAGATTTGTTCATTCGTGAGGATCTATTGGAAAAAGATGGATTTATCAACCTAGAAAAGGGTAATATTGTGGCCATTAATGGATTAGATGGATACACATTGCCCAAACTCAAAACTAGATTGAAATTCCAACGTCCAAAAAAAAACTTGAACACCAAAACTTAAGGTCATGAAAAAATCACATTTATCTATCAAAATTTGTGTGGTTTGTCAGCGTCCTTTTTCTTGGAGAAAAAAATGGGAACGTGATTGGGAGTCCGTGAAATATTGTAGTAAAAAATGCAGCAAAAACAAAATACATCAATAGTCTGGTTTACAGACAATTTAAGAGTTCAAGACAACAATGCACTTTATAACGCTATTAATAGTTCAAAACGAATTATAGGGGTTTATTTTTTAACTCCTGAATTGTTTAAAAAAACACAGTTTGGTTACAAAAAAACTGAAAAATTCAGGGCTAAATTTTTACTTCAAACCCTGAAAGATTTAAAATTAGGACTTAATGAGCTAAACATAAGACTATTAGTTTATAATTCTTCTATAGAAAACCAAATTGATAAATTGATAAAAAAATACGATGTAACAGCGATTTATTACCAAAAAGAATGGACTGATGAAGAAGTTAAAAAAATTAATCTTTTGAAAAAGTCTTTGCCCATAAATGTAAGTATCCATGAATGTTATGACCAATTTTTATTTCACCCAGATGATGTTACTTTTCATTACAAAGAAACTCCAGAAGTTTTTACACAATTCAGAAAACAATTAGAAAAAAAAATATCTGTTAGACCGTTAGTACATGTTCATTCTCAAGAAATTACTTCTAAAATTGAAATGGATTTCGAATTACCAACTTTGGAACAATTAGGTTTTGAAGATTTTGAAATAGATTCTAGAACTGCATTTCCATTCAAAGGTGGATCCACATCAGCTGGAGTACGGTTGAATAATTATTTTTTCAAAACTAAATCACTTGGTGTTTATAAAAAAACACGAAATGGACTTATGGGAGAAAATTATAGCTCTAAATTTTCTCCTTGGCTGGCAAACGGCAGTTTATCTGCGAGACAAATTTATTGGAAAGTCAAAGAATTTGAAAATGAATTTTATGCTAATCAATCAACCTATTGGCTAGTTTTTGAATTAATTTGGCGTGATTTTTTTAAATACATGTCCATGAAACATGGCAATTCAATTTTTAAACTTGAAGGAATTCTAAACGCTAATTATAAGTGGTCTAAAAATTTAAAATTTATAAATGAATGGACCGACGGAAGAACACCAGACGATTTTGTTAATGCTAATATGATTGAATTGAAAAATACAGGATGGATGAGCAACCGTGGACGCCAAAACGTAGCTTCTTATTTAGCAAAAAATTTAAAAATTGATTGGCGAATTGGAGCAGCATATTTTGAAAGTATGTTGTTGGACTACGATGTACACAGTAATTATGGCAATTGGATGTATGTTTCAGGAGTTGGCAATGACCCTAGAGATCGTATTTTTAACCTAAAACGACAAGCAGAAATTTATGACAGTAATAAGCGTTTTAGAAAATACTGGTTAAAATAATAACAACTATGGAAATTTCATTAATCTTCCCAAATCAACTTTTTGAAAATTCAGATTTACTCCAAGCTTCTGAAAAGATCATTTTGATAGAGGAATATCTTTTTTTTAATCACTTTAATTTTCACAAACAGAAAATTCTATTTCATAGAATGAGTATGAAGTCCTATGAAAACTATTTGAAATCTCAATATTGTACTGATTATATTGATTCAAAACAAAAAGAGAGCGATGTCAGAATACTTATCAAAAACTTAAAAAATGACATAAAAAAAATCAGTATTTATGACCCAAATGATAATTGGTTATACAAGAAAATAAAAAATGCATGCAGAAAAAAAAATATTGAGCTTGTAGTATTTAAAAACCCCTTATTTATTCTTCAAATAGAGGATTTAAATCCATTTTTTAGGGTAGATAAGAAAAAATTCTTCCAAACTTCTTTTTACAAAAATCAACGTCAAGAAATGGGACTTTTAATGCAACATGGATTGCCTGAAGGTGGTGAATGGACATATGATAAATATAATAGGGAAAAATATCCTAAGAATAAACAAACGCCAAAAATAAAGCGACCTAGTGAAAGTATTTATTTTGAAGAAGCGATAACCTATGTTGAAGAAAATTTTACAAATAACTGCGGTGAATTACAAAAAAAACCACTATATCCATATGATTTTGAGTCTTCTAAAAAATGGTTTGAAGAGTTTTTAAAAATTAGGTTTAAAGATTTTGGTCCCTATGAAGATGCAGTACTTAAAAATGAAACTGAACTGCACCATAGTCTACTGTCTCCGCTTATGAATGTTGGATTACTGGATCCAAATTACGTAGTCAATAAGTCAATCCTTTATGCAAAAAAAAATAAAATTCCAATTAATTCAACGGAAGGGTTTATCCGTCAAATTATTGGTTGGAGAGAATTTATTAGGGGGGTTTATATTGTGAAAGGAACAGAAGAGCGAAGTAAAAATTTTTGGAATTTTAGCAGGAAAATGCCGTCAGCGTTTTACGATGGTACTACTGGAATTGACCCCTTTGACGATTCTGTAAAAAAAATTATAAAAACTGGATACATTCATCATATTGAAAGGTTAATGATTGTTGGTAATTTAATGCTTTTATGTGAAATTGATCCTAATGAAGTATACCGTTGGTTTATGGAGCTATCTATTGATAGCTACGATTGGGTCATGGTACCAAATGTCTATGGAATGAGTCAATTTGCAGATGGAGGTCTAATGTCAACAAAACCTTATATAAGTGGTAGTAGTTACATACTAAAAATGAGTGATTATAAAAAAGGTGATTGGTGCCAAATATGGGATGCATTGTTTTGGAATTTTATAAATAACCATAAAGAATTTTTTAAAAAAAATCCAAGAATGAGAATGTTGGTTAGTTCTTTCGAAAAAATGAATTCAGAAAAAAAGAAAATCTTAATTGAAACTTCAGCAGCCTTTATTGAAAATTTGAAATAAATAAAATAGTATCTACTCTGTTAAAGAAACACTAAAAATGTTAATGTTTTTTTAATTCTGGGGCTTAATGTGAGGACATTTATTATGTTTGATCAAAACAAGTTAGCCTTGGTAATAGATACTACTTATTTCAACAAAGATCATAAACAGTTAATCGAAAATTTTGTAGGCAAACCCTATCGTTTTTGGGAATCTGTTAAAATTGGTGGTATTGGTTCAAAAAGAATGATTGTCAAGCAACTTAGCCCAAATCTAAACTTTATAGCAAACGTTATATCAGACCTTAATTACGCCAACATTGAACTGCGTAAGAAAGGTATTTTGATTCGTATTAATAAAGGACTAAAGAATTTTACATGGGCTATCCCCTTTTACCAATTAGTTTTTTACAAAACAAACTTTACCAGTATTCATGCCCAAGGCCGTTACATTCACTTTGAGAATTCTAAAACATTCAAGGAAAATAAACGGTTTTTTAAAGTTTTAATGGACCAAAAGTTAAAATTTGATGAACAATATGTATTGCCTGAGTCATGACTTTTAATAATTTAGAAATCGATAGAATAATTGAAATGGCCTGGGAAGATCGTACCACTTTTGATGCTATTAAGTCCCAATTTGGATTGCCAGAGAAAGAAGTGATATCAATAATGCGTAATAATTTAACCTCAAGAAGTTTTAAACTTTGGAGGGAAAGAGTCCAAGGACGCAAAACAAAACATCAAAAACTGAGAACTTTTGAATTAGGTCGCTTTAAATGCTCTAGACAAAAATCAATTACTAATAATAAAATTTCAAAAAGATAAATCATAATATGTCAACAAATATTTCGAAACAAAAATTAAGTAGCATTAACGAATTTTCTCATCATGAAATTGGAGACGACCACCTATACACGGGTTTAGATACACCACTAAAAAAAGATGCTTTTGCAATCAGTGACGAAGAAAAGAAAAATAAAATATCTATTCTTTTTGAAGAAATTATGGATGTTATGGGTTTAGATCTAACTGACGATTCTCTCAAAGGTACACCAGACAGGGTTGCTAAAATGTATATCGACGAGATATTTTCTGGACTTAATCCCAAGAATAAACCTAAAATTGCTTTGTTTGATAACAAATACCAATACAACCAAATGCTTGTTGAAAAAAATATTACATTTTATTCAAACTGTGAGCACCACTTTGTTCCAATAATTGGTAAGGCTCATGTTGCTTATATTTCGTCCGGGAAAGTCATAGGTTTATCAAAACTTAATAGAATTGTCCAATATTATGCCAAAAGACCTCAAGTACAAGAACGCTTAACCAATCAAATAGGAGAGGATTTAAAAGCTATTTTAGGAACGGATGATGTTGCTGTGGTTATTGATGCTAAACATCTTTGTGTATCCTCAAGAGGTATCAAAGATGAATCTTCTGCTACTGTAACTTCGTTTTACAGTGGTGCGTTTAATAGCCCAGTAAAAGTTACTGAGTTTAATAATTATTTAAATCAATAAATATGACAGCAATACAAAAAGGGCAAAATTTTTTAGAGAAAAAACTCACTTTTAAAAATACGAGCGAACGAATCGAAGCTTCTAGAGAAGTTAAATCCATAATTTTAGAAATAAATGAAGTTTATAAATCTAACAATAAAAAGGAGTTAATGGATTTAATGAAAGAATTAACAGTCATAAAACAGAAAATAGAAAAACGCTTGAAAGGAAGACCATTAACATCATGAGAAAAATTATAATAATTGGAGGCAGTCGTGGGATCGGAAAAGCTATTGCTATTGCTTTATTACCATCACACCACATTATTAACATTAGCCGCTCTATTCCTGAATATTCACATGCTAATTTATCACATCATAATTGTGACGTAACCACTAGTGATCTTCCAGAAATTGACGCGGCTGATGGTTTAATTTATTGTCCAGGTAGCATAAATCTAAAACCATTTAAGAGATTAAGTTTAGAAGATTTTAGAACTGATTTTGAAATCAATGTAATGGGAGCTGTTAAAGCTATACAAAACTACACTCCTGCGCTTTCAAAAAGCGATTCAGGTTCTGTAATTCTATTTAGTACTGTAGCAACCTCTTTAGGAATGCCATTCCATGCGAGTATTGCAACCGCAAAATCAGCTGTTGAAGGACTAACTAAATCTGTTGCTGCAGACTTAGCGCCAAAAATTAGGGTGAATGCTATTGCTCCAACTATCACAGAAACTGACTTAGCAGCTAAACTCCTCAGAAATGAAAGAATGGTAGAAAACACTATACAAAGACATCCACTAAAAAAATATTTAGTACCCAGCGAAGTTGCTGCAATGGCGGAATATTTAATTTCAGATAAATCAAAATCGATTTCCGGACAAGTATTTAAATTAGATTGTGGTATTGTTTCTTTAAAAATATAAACATGATAATATCAAAAACTATTACTACTTTTTTATTATTGCTGGGAATCACAACTTATAACCCTAAAGACCAAAAAAAAATGAGCTTACATGATATTGAAATTAACGATTTAGATGGTTCTCCTATAGACTTACATGAGTTTAAAGGAAAGTATATTCTTTTTGTAAATGTCGCATCTGAGTGTGGTTTTACTGGACAATATGAAGAGCTCCAAAGCCTTTACAACATGTACAAAAGTAAACTTATGGTCATTGGAGTACCTTGTAATCAGTTTGGACAACAAGAACCTGGGTCTTCAAGAGAAATTAAAAGTTTTTGTAAGCAAAATTACGGAGTTACATTCCTAATGACTGAAAAAATTGACGTGAAAGGAAAAAAACAACATCCCCTCTATCAATGGCTTACAAACAAAGAACTCAACGGCGTTAAAAGTACAACTGTAAAATGGAACTTTCAAAAATATATAATTGGTAAAAATGGTGAGTTTATCGATTATTTCTACTCAATCACACGCCCTAAGAGCAGTAAAATAACTAAACTAATTAAATAGTTATGTTTAAATTTTTAAGAAAAAAGACAAAATTAGAAAAACTGCAAGATCAATATAAAAAATTAATGTCTGAATGGCATGACCTTTCCTCAATTGATAGATCTGCCAGTGATGATAAATATTCTCAAGCTCAAACTGTTTTAGATGAAATTGATAAACTTGATTCATAGATGAAGTTTTCCTTAACATTTATAATATTTTTACTACTAAATTTTGGTGCTCTTTTGTTAGGAAACATACTAATGAATAATGGGGCTACCTCTGAATGGTATATTTCATTAAATAAAGCACCATGGACTCCTGCTGGATGGGTGTTTGGTGCAGCTTGGACATCAGTCATGATCTTTTTTTCTGTTTACATGGCTTTTCTGTATCAAAACCTGAAAACTCGCAGTGTTATATTTTTATATTTATTACACTTACTATTGAATATTCCATGGAATTACATTTTCATGAATAAACACATGATATTATTGGGGCTAATTGATATATCTCTACTAACTATCTTACTGTTTTATTTATTATTTGCCTACAAGAATTTACTAAACAACATGAGGTTTTTTGCTCTTCCCTATTGTATATGGTTATTATTAGCAACCTCATTAAATCTTTATGTAGTAATCTATAACTAAACCCAATGAAATTATACAACTTACACAAAAAACAAAACTTACCAATTTCTGTTGAAGAAGCTTGGAAATTTCTATCCAGTCCAAAAAATCTTAAAACAATTACACCTGACTACATGGGATTTAATATTCTTAGTGGTGCCGATCGTGAGATGTTTGCTGGACAAATTATTCAATATATTGTTACACCTATACTGGGAATAAAAACGAATTGGGTTACCGAAATCACCCATATTGACAAAGGATACTATTTTGTTGACGAACAACGTTTTGGACCATATGCTCTATGGCATCATAAACATTTTATTAGACCTATAAAAGGCGGTGTTGAAATGGAAGACATAATTGACTATAAAATCCCTTTTGGCTGGATTGGTCGTTTAGCTCATCCTGTTTTAGTGAAACCAAAACTAAAAGAGATATTTGATTATCGTCAAAAAAAACTTATTGAACTTTTTGGAGAATTCAAAACATGAAGCCTAACGCAATATTCTGGTTTCGTAGAGATTTAAGAGTTGTAGATAACCACGGTCTTTTTGAAGCACTTAAAAATTACAAGAACGTACTTCCCATCTTTATTTTTGATCCTGAAATTTTAGATAAACTTCCGAAAAATGACTCCCGGGTAAATTTTATATATGAGCAATTAAAAAACCTCAACGATTCTCTTGAAAAAAATCAAAAGATAAATACTTATTTTGATCGACCTGTGCAGGTTTTTAAAAAGTTAATTTCAGATTTTACCATAGAATGTGTTTATACAAACCACGATTATGAACCTTATGGTATTACTAGAGATAAATCAATTTCAGATTTTTTAAATAAAAAAGGTATAGAATTCAAATCCTTTAAGGACCAAGTGATTTTTGAAAGAAATGAAGTGACAAAGGATGACGGCTTGCCCTATAAAGTATACACTCCCTATTCAAAAAAGTGGGTAGAAAATTTTAATGAAAAATATATTGATCCTTACTCCTCTGAATATTTACTCAAAAACCTATCTAAAATGAAAATAAATCAATGGGTTTCATTAGATGCAATGGGATTTACTAAATCAAAGTTAAAAATCGCACCCTTTAAAATTGACTCAGAATTGATACATTTGTATGAGGAAAAAAGAAATACACCATCACTTGCAGGAACTTCAAGGCTAGGCCCACATCTGAGATTTGGAACAATCAGCATCCGAAAAGTTGTAAAAAAAGCCTTGAAAAGCCCTAACATTACCTTTCTGAAAGAACTTATATGGCGTGAGTTTTTTATGCAGATTTTATGGCATTTCCCACATACAGTTACTAAGAGCTTCAAGCCACAATATGAGTCAATTAATTGGCGAAATAATAAGAATGAGTTTAATAAATGGTGCCAAGGAAAAACTGGATATCCTCTCGTAGACGCTGGCATGCGCGAACTTAACCAAACTGGTTTTATGCATAACCGTGTGCGAATGCTTGTCGGAAGCTTTTTATGTAAACATCTACTGATTGATTGGCGTTGGGGTGAGGCTTATTTCGCTCAAAAATTACATGATTTTGAACTATCAAGCAATGTTAGTAATTGGCAGTGGGTTGCGGGTTGTGGAGTAGATGCAGCCCCCTACTTCCGGATTTTTAATCCAACTACTCAAATTGCAAAATTTGATAAAGATCATAATTACATTAAAAAGTGGGTTCCAGAATATCAAGAATTTTCATACCCAAAACCAATAGTAGAACACAAATTTGCAAGGGAGCGTTGTTTAAAAATTTACAAAGAAGCCTTAAAATAATAAACTAGATCTCAATCCGTTGTATTTTAGCTCCAATTGCCATTAACCGTTCATCAATATTTTGATATCCTCTATCAATTTGCTCGATATTATGGATTGTCGAGGTCCCCTTTGCTGAAAGTGCAGCAATTAAAAGAGAAATACCTGCTCTTATATCTGGAGAAGTCATAGTTGTTGCTTTTAGCTGGGATTTAAAGTCATGACCAATAACAGATGCTCGGTGAGGGTCACATAAGATTACTTTAGCGCCCATATCAATTAATTTATCAACAAAAAATAATCTGCTTTCAAACATTTTCTGATGAATTAAAACACTACCTCGAGCCTGAGTGGAAACAACTAAAATTATACTTAGTAAATCAGGAGTAAAACCTGGCCAAGGAGAATCAGAAATTGTTAAAATAGATCCATCAATATAATTTTGAACTTGGTATCCATCTACATGAGCTGGTATGTATAAATCATCTTGTTTTCTCTCGATTGTGATACCTAATTTTCTAAATACACTTGGAATAACACCAAGGTCATCCCAACTAACATTTTTAATTGTAAGTTCACTTTTTGTCATTGCTGCCAGGCCAATCCAGCTACCAATTTCAATCATATCAGGAAGCATAGTATGTTCTGTACCAGTTAAATTATTTACACCATTAATAGTTATAAGGTTTGAACCAATTCCACTAATCTTAGCCCCCATTCTATTGAGCATTTTACAAAGTTGTTGTAAATATGGTTCACAAGCAGCATTATAAATAGTAGTTACTCCTTCAGCTAAAACAGCAGCCATTACAATATTTGCTGTTCCAGTAACAGAAGCTTCATCAAGCAACATGTAAGTACCCTTTAACTTTTTAGCCTCAACCCCATAGAAATAGTCCTCCTTGTTGTACCGGAAAGAAGCTCCTAATTTTATGAAACCTTCAAAATGCGTATCTAATCGACGTCTTCCTATTTTATCACCTCCTGGCTTTGGTATATATCCTTTTCCAAAACGTGCTAGTAAAGGACCTACAATCATAATTGATCCTCTTAAACCAGCGCCATCAACCTTAAAAGATTTTGTCTCCAAATAACTTAAATCAATATTATCTGCTTTAAAAGAATATGAGCTTTCAGAAAGCTGAATAATTTTTACCCCCAATTTCTCTAATAAAGCTATTAATTTATTTACATCAATAATATTAGGAATATTATGAATTATAATTTCCTCCGAACTTAATAATACAGCACAAAGGATTTGCAAAGCCTCATTTTTTGCCCCTTGTGGTTGTATGGAACCCTTAAGTTTGTGGCCTCCCTCGATTTTAAATGATTTCAATGAATGAAAAATTAATTATTAAACTAGTAACGTTTTCTATTTCTATTATTATTTTTTTTATGCTTTTTGTAATTATTTGTTTTACGTTGCATTTTTAATAACTGTGAAGATTCAGTAAGAACTTTATCAGTATTTCTGATATCAATTTTACCATTTGAAAGTTCAAAAAGGTGATCAAAAATTACACTATCTTCAACGGTATCCTTATTCCATGATAAAAAAGATTTTTTCATATGATTGGCAATAGTAAAAACTAAAGCAACTTTCATATCACCATCATCCCATAAAGATGCAGCTTGAATCATTATTTTTATATTGTTTCCGTAAAATCTGTATTTAGGATAGTTTTGTGGATAAGTTAGTGGATCGGGACTTAAACTTAAAATTTCCTTTGAAGGTTTTTCAAATGGTGAATCAGCATCAAGTTTAAAATCTGACATTATAAATAATTGATCCCAAAGTTTGTGCTGAAAATCGGGGACATCACGCAAATGTGGTTGCATATTTCCCATAACAGAAATAATTGCTTTAGCCAATTTGTTACGCTCTTCTTTTGATTCTTGAGCGACAGCGTGATTAATCATTTTTTGAATATGTCTACCATACTCAGGAATTATTAAATGTTCACGCTCAGTATTGTATTCTAATTGATCTGTTAATAGTGTCATTAAATATTCTTTTTTTATAATACGCAAAGTACAAAAAAAATTACTACGGTTTGATTTCTTTAACTAAATCAAAGAGAAATTACACCCTCTACATTATCACTAACCTCTTTATACTTTATAATTACGTCCTCAGGCTTGTTCATTAATACATTTATAGAAATACTAGAGTATTTGCCGTTCTTTGAATAAGAAAGATTTATAATTGCTCCTGCTTGATCAAAAATAGATTGAATTTTTTCGATTTTTATTGGATCGGTACTCACTATAAATTTAAATAAGTAATTTGAAGGCCATGAACTAGTCTCATATAATTGCTTTTTTAAATTTTCAAAGAATTCTTTTGAGTCATCTTTTAGTTTCATTAGGTACATTTAAAATGCAAATATACACTAAGTCATATTTTTTATTTAAATTTTAAATCACGAATTTTACACAAAGAAAAAAATCAATTTGAAAAATAAAAAAATAGTCATAATTGGAGGACCATCAACCGGAAAAACATCTTTACTAAAAATTCTTGAAAATTTAGGATATATATGTAAAAAGGAGGTATCTAGAGAAATAATTATTGAAGCTAAAAAAAGAGGTGTCAGTCAAATATTTCTTGAAGACCCCCTGTGGTTCAGTGAACAATTAATATATCAAAGAATAGTTCAATTCCAAGAAGCAAACAAAGTTGTCAATAATCATATATTTTTTGATAGAGGTATCCCAGATGTCATTTCATATTTAGATTACATTAAATTTAATTATCCTAAACGATTTGTTACAGACTGTTATAATTACAAATATGACGAAGTTTTTATCTTACCACCATGGAAAGAAATATATGTTCGTGATAATGAACGTTATGAAACTTTCAGTCAAGCTATTGAGATTAATGATTTTTTAGTTAAGTGGTATACCAAGTTTGGCTATGTTTTAAAAAATATACCAAAATGTAGTATTGAAAATAGAATTGATTTCATTTTTGAAAACATCTGAACTAGATGAATCAATCATTAAATATTCTAAAAAATTACTGGGGCTATAACTCTTTTAGACCTAAACAGCTTGAAGTTATAAACTCTATACTAAAAAATGAAGATTGCCTAGTGTTGTTTCCTACTGCTGGGGGAAAATCAATTTGCTTTCAAATTCCAGCTATTATTAAAAAAGGAATATGTATAGTAATATCGCCTTTAGTTTCATTAATTCAAGATCAAGTAAAAAACCTTAATGATAAAGGAATTAAAGCTATTGCTTTGACTAATATCAGCTCTAACTCTGAACTTAATAGGTTACTAGATAATTGTCAATATGGTAATTATAAATTTATATATATCTCTCCTGAAAGACTTAAAAATAAAATAGTGAGAGAACGAATTAAAACGATGGACATAAATTTAATTGCTGTTGATGAAGCACATTGTATTAGTCAATGGGGACATGACTTTCGACCTGCCTACCATGAAATTAGATATTTACGAGAACTTTGTCCAAAAAGCTCATTGGTTGCATTAACTGCAACAGCAACATCAGAAGTTAGGAAAGATATTTGTGAAAAATTAAATTTGATAAAACCTAAATTATTCATTAAGTCATTCTTTAGAAGCAATTTATCTTACAATTCTATATTAACAAATAATGAATTATCAAGTTGTATATATTTTTTGAATCAAAGTATTGGCTCTGCTATTATTTATGTAAGAAGTCGAAAATCTACAATTGAAATAGCAAAAAAATTAAATTCTAAAGGAATAGTTAGCGATTTTTATCATGGCGGATTAGACTTTGAAACTAAAAATTCAGTATTTATAAATTGGATGGAAAATAAAACTAGAGTTATTGTAGCTACTAGTGCTTTTGGAATGGGTATTGACAAAGTTGATGTAGAAAAAATAATTCACCTATCTATTCCAGAAAGTCTAGAATCTTATTTTCAAGAAACTGGTAGAGCTAGTCGTAATGGTGCAAAATCTAATACTTACTTGATTATTAATAGTAATGAAATAAAAAAAATAAAAAAATGGTTTTCTAATCAGATCATTGAAATATCATTTATAAGAGAAGTTTATAGAAAATTAAGCAATTACTTCCAAATTGCATATGGCGAAATTAGCGATAAAACTTATGGATTCAATTACAAAGACTTCTGCAAGCGTTATGATTTATCAGAGCTTAAAACCTATAATTGCCTTAAAATACTTGAAAGAAATGGTATAATAGTATTTATTGAATCATTAAAAAATAAGACTCTATTTCAGTTTCTAGAAAATCCAAAAATGATTTTGTGTAATTTAATAGGAAATAAAAAAATTATTGTGAAAAATATACTAAGATCTTATGAATCAGTTCTTTATAAACTAACAACAATTGATTTAGATAAAATATCATCAAACTGTGGAGTAAAAAAAACTGATACAGTAGAAATACTAAAAAAATTAGAATTAGAAGGCATTGCTAATCTAAATATAAATAATACTGATGGACAAATAAGATTTTTAATACCAAGAGAAGACGAATTAGTTATAAATCAAATTGCAAAGTCAATTTTAAATCAAAATAAAATTAAACAATCAAAATTAAAATCAGTTCTGAATTATATTACAAATACTCATATTTGCAGAAGTCAACAGCTTTTATCATATTTTGAAGAAAAAACATCACAACCGTGTGGAATATGTGATGTTTGCAAAGCCACAGAGTAAATAATATCAACAGTAATAATTAAATTCTATATAAAAACAAATTCTAAATATAGATAATTAGAAGATATTTGTAATTTAGCTCATATGTCAAATACAGATAATCGTATTGTCTTCATGGGAACCCCAGATTTTGCTTTGCATATTCTTAAGGGGCTTATTGAAAATAATTTTAATGTTGTTGCAGTAATAACTGCACCGGACCGCCCAGCTGGACGAGGACAAAATATAAAAAAATCTCCTGTCAAAATATACTCAAAAAGTAAAAATTTAAAATTATTTCAACCAAAAAACTTAAAAGATCCTGTTTTTGTAAAAGATCTAAAAAATCTTAATATTGATTTACAGATTGTTGTAGCTTTCAGAATGTTACCAAAAATAGTTTGGGAAATACCATCAATGGGTACTATTAATTTACACGCGTCGTTATTGCCACAGTACAGAGGAGCAGCCCCAATAAATTGGGCAATAATTAATGGAGAAACTGAAACTGGAGTAACAACATTTTTTATTGACGAAAAAATTGATACCGGCGACATTATAATGCAATCTAAAACTAAAATTTCAATTGATGATACTGCTGAAACTTTACACGACAAATTAATGTCATCCGGTCTAAAACTAGTAATTAAAACAATTTTAAAAATTAATAAATCTAATCACAGAATAGTACAAAATGAAAACAATGAATTAAAGACAGCTCCAAAGCTAAATAAAGAGAACTGTAAAATAGACTGGCGGAAAAATCCTAATCAAATTATTGACATTGTCCGGGGATTGAATCCGTATCCTGGAGCTTGGACTATAGTTAAAAACGGTGATAATAAAATCAATATAAAAATATTTAAAGTAAAATTTGAAAAAAAAGATCAATCTAATGCATTAGGAACTATTTTTTCAAATAAATCTTCAATTAAAATTAGCGTTTCTGGAGGTTTTATTCACTTGATAGAATTTAAATTTCCAGGTAAAAAACAAATGGATGTAAAATCATTTTTAAATGGTTTCAATTTTGATAAAAATTCAAAAATAATTTGAAAATTAATTATTAAATCAAGCATTTCGATGCTAAAAAAATAAGTCCCTTGACTATTAAAAAAGGTAAATTACTAACTTCTAAACCATCAATTATTGGTGACACTCATTTTAACAGGTCTATAATCCTTTTAGTTGAACATGGCGAAGAAGGATCAATTGGTTTTATTTTGAACAAACCAATGAACTTAAATATTAGTGATTTAATTCCAAATATTGATTCAAATTTCATGGTCTATAATGGTGGACCAGTACAACAAGACAATCTATATTTTATTCACAATATTCCAAAGCTTATTACTGATAGTATAAAAATTTCTGAAGGCTTGTACTGGAGTGGTAATTTTATAAAAGTTTCAGAACTTATAAATAAGGGAGAAATTTGCAAAAATAATATTCGTTTCTTCTTAGGCTATTCAGGCTGGGACGTAGGACAATTGAAGAATGAATTAAAAACTAATACTTGGATATTATCTGAAAACAGCTACAACAAAAATATAATAAAATTAGTAGATGAAAATCTTTGGAAAAAAAGGATGTTAGATTTAGGCGGAGAATATTGTTTATGGTCAAATGCCCCTGAGTACCCATCACATAACTAAGATATTCTCAATATAAGATTCAACTTTTTAATTAACTCGTTTGACAAATTCCTAGTATAAATTTTCTTGCGATATTTTGTGACAGAATTTATTCCTTGAATTACATTTGTTATAAAAATTTCGTCAGCTTTTTGAAGTTCAAAAGGAGAAATTGAACTTTCATTTAAATCATAATCTTCTGACTTTTCTATAATTTTAATTATTTCATCTCGCAAAACGCCTTTAAGACAGCCATCTGAAAGTGGTGGAGTTTTAATGATTTTATCTCTTACTAAAAATATATTTCCATTCAAAGCTTCAATGATGTTTTTATTTGTATTCAGCAATAAGCAATTTTGATAATTATTTTCCTTTGCAAAAATACTCCCAATAACATTTAACGCCTTATTATTGGTTTTAAGTGTTGATAATAAGTTCGGAGCAATTAAATAATCCTTGAATAATTCTATTTCATATTCACGATCATCAATATAATACAAATCATGTTCCAAGTTAGTTGCTGAAATCATATATTCAATCTTAGATGATTTTGGAGTATATAATCCACCATCCTTTCTATATACATGAATTTTCACCCTATATGATCTGGATTTTATATTTAATAATCTTATCAAAGTCATTATTTCATTTTCCAAAAATTCAGGAGTAAAACTCATTGGAATATTCATACGCATAATACGCATAGATGACATTAACCGAAAATAATGCGATTCCCAAAAAAGAGGCTTATTATTAACTTTTAAAGTTTCAAATATGGAGTCTCCGTATGTAAACCCCCTATTATGAATAGATAAGTTAGCGTTAGAGGATTCAACAATAGTACCATTAATATTTACCATAAAATTATGATGTAAAAATAGTTTTTAATTAAAACTCCTATCGAGAACCTAAAACTTGTTTTAAACTAGAAATTTGATTTTCCCAAAGCATTTTTGATTCTTCTACTTCGTCATCATCACAAAAATCTGTAACAATTATTGAAACATCTTTAGTTATACTATCGACTTCGATTCTTAACTCAAAAAAGCTTGATTCATTTTCATCGTCAATCCATTTGAACTTAATACGCTCAGAATTTTTCTTAGTAACAAGTTTAGCTTGTTCTTCTGAATCATCCCAAATAAAAGTAAACAACTCACCTCTTGAATTTACATTATCTGCAAACCACTCTGACAAACCTGAAGGAGTAGAGATATAATTATACAATAACTGCGGAGATGCTTGAATTGGAAACTCCAACTCGAATTTGACTTTGGTGTTCATGGTTATTTAATTAGATCTTCAATATATGTAATAATTTCAAAGATTAAAAAGAAAAAAAATGTTTTTTAAAAAGGTTTTTTTTGAAAGCCGACTAATTTGTTTCTATATTTGCAGCCATTATTTATGGCGTGGTAGCTCAGTTGGTTAGAGCGTCGGATTCATAACCCGGAGGTCGGGAGTTCAAATCTCCCCCACGCTACAATAATTTTACCAATTAAAAAATTAATTACTAAACTTTTCGATAAGTTCCTTGAGGTTTAATGTTTGTTGGCTACCATCTGACATATTTTTAAGTGTATAACTATTCGATAATATTTCTTTATCGCCAACCAATACAACATAAGGAATATTTTTTTTATTTGCATATGCAATTTGTTTTTTTAGTTTTATCGAGTCTGGATATATTTCCGCTGCAATCCCAAAATCCCTTAACGATTTAATTGCTTTGTAACAATATAAGCTTTCTTGGGATCCAAAATTTGAAAACAAAAGCTGTATTGATTGGTATTCACTTTTAGGAAATAATGATAATTCCTCCAATATTAAAGCTATCCTATCAAGACCAAAACTAACACCAATGCCACTAACTCCTTTTAAGCCAAACATAGCTGTTAAGTCATCATAACGACCTCCTCCACCAATTGAACCAATTGAAATATTTTCTGGTCCAGTAACCTCAAAAATAGCACCTGTATAATAATTTAAACCACGTGCCAAAGTTACATCCAATTTAAATTTAGATTTATTTATTCCTATATTTTTAACCGTATTAAAAATAAATTCAAGTTCACTGATACCAACCAAACCAATTTTAGAATTCTTGAGCATGGCCTTTAGTGAATTAAGTTGAGATTCAATATCACCGGATAGTTTAAAAAGTGGATCAAGTGATTTAATACTATTTAATGAAATTCCCTTTTCTAACATATCTTCTTTTACTCTATCAGGACCTATTTTATCGAGTTTATCAAGAGATACTGTAAAGTCGATAATTTTATCTTCAGCCTTTATTAACTCTGCAATTCCAGATAATATTTTTCTGTTATTAATTTTAATACATATATCATCCAAATTTAAATCAGAAAAAACAGAATCGAATAACATAATAAACTCCACTTCTTGCAAAAGCGAATTTGAACCAACAACGTCAGCATCACATTGATAAAATTCCTGAAAACGACCTCTCTGAGGACGATCAGCTCGCCACACAGGCTGAATTTGATAACGTTTGAAAGGAAATGTTATATCATTACGATTTTGAACTACAAAACGAGCAAAAGGAACTGTCAAATCATATCGTAAAGCCTTATCAGAAATCGAGTTTGAAAATCGAGTATATTGATTATCTTTTAATGCATTTAAATCAGCTTTTTTGACCTTTTCTCCTGATTTCAAAATCTTAAAGATCAAACGATCACCTTCGTCACCATATTTTCCTAAAAGAGTTTCAGAAAGTTCAAAACTAGGTGTTTCAATGGGACTAAAACCAAATTTTTTAAAATTTGATTTTATTATATTGAATATGTATTCACGCTTAGCAATTTGCTGTGAATTAAAATCTCTAGTTCCCTTTGATATGCGTGGTTTTAAGGACATTATTTCTGTTTAACAACAAATATCTTATTTTTTTTTAGACTCTATCCAATCATTTTATTAAAATAATTAAATAATTCACCTTTAGTTATTGTTGCCCCTTTTTCAATTAATTCAAAAATATTATACTTTTTATCATTTATAAATTTTTTTTTAGAAGTAAATATTTCAACATTTTCACTCATTAAGTTTTCCCTCAACCAAGTAAACCCAACTTGAGTTCTTAAATCTACATTATCAACACACAATTTTAAACCAATAAGTGATATAAAATTTTCTTTTATTTTAAACAGATACATATGTTTAGGAGAAATATTTTCTAAATAATTAACTTTAGACAACACCCCTTCCCATACAAGATCGCTGAAAATATCCATTTCTTTATCAACTATTTCAGGATTTTCCAGCTTCAAGGTTTTCCACTCGTCAGCAGTAATAGCTTGGGTTGCTAGAAAGTTAATAAATTCTTTGTGCAGTTCTTCAAATTGCTCTTTAGATAATCTTCGATACTTCATTTTTTAAATACAAAAAAAAGGTCTGTTTAGTAACAGACCTTCTTTCATAGTTAAATAATTAAACTTTCTCTGGAATAATTTCGAATTCAAGATCAACTGTTACATCACGATGTAAACGAACTTTTGCGTTATATCTACCTAGTCTTTTCACATTTCCACCATTTACAAATATGAATTTTTTATCCACTTTTTGATCTAATTTTTCAAGCGCAATTGAAACATCATTATTATTAATTGAACCAAATAATTTATCACCAGTTCCTACCTTGGCAGGAATTTTAACCTCTAATTTTTTTAAAGTTTCAGCGACTTTGTTAGCATCATCAACTATTTTCTTTTCCTTGTAAGTCTTTTGTTTCAAGTCTTCGGCAAGAACTTTTTTAGCTGGAGATGTTGCTAAAATAGCATGACCGCCAGGTATTAAAAAGTTTCTACCATAACCATTTTTTACTTTGACAATATCGTCTTTAAAGCCTAACCCTTCGATATCTTGTTTTAGTATTAATTCCATCACTTTTAAATTTATTTTAATAAATCAGCAACATAAGGCATTAGTGCTAAATGTCTAGCTCTTTTGACAGCTATAGAAACTTTGCGTTGATATTTTAAGGATGTACCCGTTAAACGTCTGGGCAGGAGCTTGCCTTGTTCATTAACAAATTTCAATAAAAAATCTGGATCTTTGTAGTCAATATACTTAATGCCTGATTTTTTAAAACGACAGTATTTCTTAGCCTTATTAGTATCTATATTCAAAGGGGTTAAGTACCTTATTTCACCACCTTTTTTAGCGCTTGCTTGTTGTTCAATTGACATAATTATTATTTAGTTTTAAGTTTATCTCTTCTTCTTTCTGCCCAGGAAATGGCGTGCTTATCTAATTTGACAGTCAAGTAACGCATGAAACGCTCGTCACGTCTAAATTCAAGTTCAAGCGAACTAATAACGTCCCCTGGAGCAGTGTATTCAAATAAGTGGTAAAAGCCACTTTTTTTGTTTTGTATTGGATAAGCTAGTTTCTTTAGCCCCCAATCTTCTTTTGATATTATCTTAGATCCTTTAGAAACAAGAAAATCTTCATATTTCTTTACTGTTTCCTTTATCTGTTCATCAGATAAAACGGGATTCAAGATGAAAACAGTTTCGTAATGATTCATAATTATGTTTTAAATTGCGTGCAAACATAAGTAATAAATACGATTTTGACAACACAATTATTGTCTTTTTAACTAAAAAAAAAATGCTTTTTAACGTATTTTCTTGGTTTTAGTCGATTAATTTAATTATAATTGTAGATTATATTCTTTGAATTGTTGAACCCCTAATCATATAATCATGATTATAAATACTATTGTAATTGATCCTAATGCACTTCAGCGTATGGATACTGTTAAAAAATCAAACGACCACGAGTCAATTAATTTGTTAGCCGAATTTAATTCTTGTATTGAAGCAAACAATTTTTTAATTAATACAGATGTAGATTTAATATTATTAGAAGTTGACATTCCGAAAATTAGTGGTTTTGAATTTTTGGATATAATAAATGCTTCAAGCATATCATCACCAGAAATAATCATTATTTCAAAAAATAAAGATCATGCCTTCAAGTCGTATAGTTACAGTGTAACTGACTATTTAGCAAAACCGTTGGATCAAGGATTATTTGACAAATCAATAAATAAAGTTCTTAAAAAATTAAATTTAACTAATAAAAAAACTGAAACTAAAGAAAGTCAACACATTTTTGTAAAAAGTAATCTTAAAAAAAGAAAAGTTTTTATCAGAGACATAAAATGGATTGAAGCCTTGGGTGATTATGTTAAGTTAATAACCACAAACGGAAGTTATGTTATACTTTCAACTATGAAAGCCTTTGAAAATGACCTACCATCTGGAAAATTTTTAAGAATTCATAAATCTTATATAATAAATCTAAAAAAAATAGAACGATACAATAGTAGATTTGTAGAAATTGATAACTTTCAAATCCCATTAAGTAGAAACAAAAAAAATCACCTCAGTAAAGCTCTCGAGTCCTCCATATAGGTTTTTAATAATTATCAACATTAATAATTAACTTCATTGGTCTGTAGTTTTTAGTACTCATAAAGCTTTGTCTAATTTTCTCTATAGCTTTTTTTGACTTCGACAAAGAATAATTTTCAGGTATTTTTATCAATAGATTCTTGTGATAGAGATTCCTAACCCTTGAGACAGCTGGAAATTCAGGTCCCAACAAATATTCCCCAAAAATCTTACTTAATGATGCCCTTAACCACTCTGATCCATTGTTAACAAGATTATAATCACGATGTTTTAAAGTTATCTTAATTAATTTATAATAAGGTGGATATTTATAAATTCTACGCTGATATAATTGTTCTTCAAACATTGCATTATAATCGTTTGATGAAACTTGTTGTAATATTTTATGATTTGGATTAAATGATTGTATTAATACTTGGCCTCTAATATCAGTTCTTCCTGAACGTCCTGCTACTTGTTGCAAAAGTTGATAACTTCTCTCATGAGATCTGAAATCTGGAAAATTAATTAATTGATCCGCATTTAACACCCCAACAAGTTTGACAAATCTAAAATCTAGTCCTTTTGTCAACATTTGTGTACCAACAAGAATATCAACTTCTCTTTTTTCAAAACTTTCAATAATTTTATCATAACTATATTTCCCTCGAGTTGTGTCATAATCCATTCTTTTAACTGATGAATTTGGAAATAACTGTTTTACTTGCTCTTCGATTTGCTCAGTACCAAATCCTTTGTAGTCAAGTTCAAATCCGCCGCAAGCACTGCACTGTTTAATTAATGAAATATTGTAACTGCAATAATGACAACGTAATTGTTGTTTCTTTTGATGATAAGTTAAACTTACATCACAATTTGAGCATTGTGGTGTATACCCGCATGTATTACAATTAATTATTGGTGCATAACCACGTCTGTTTTGAAATAAAATAACTTGATGATTAGAATCTAAAGTATTACCGATTTCTTTAATTAGCCGATGGCTAAAATGACCATTCATTCGCTTTCGTTTATAACTATCAGCAAGATCAACTAATTCAATTTTTGGAAGCATGATATTATTATATCTTTTATCCAGTGAAACATATCCATATTTATTTGTTTTAACAGCATTAAAATAGCTCTCAAGGCTTGGTGTTGCTGAACCAAGAATTGTTTTTGCATTAAAAAAATTAGCTAGGACAATTGCGGTATCTCTGGCTTGATAACGTGGAGTCGGATCAAATTGCTTATATGAAGTCTCATGTTCCTCATCAACAATTACTAAACCAAGCTTTTTGAAAGGAAGTAAAACTGAAGAACGTGCGCCAATAATTATTTTAGCTTCTTCAGAATTCTCCAAAACTTTATTCCATATTTCAACGCGCTCATTAGGATTAAATCTTGAATGATAAACTATTACTTTGGAACCAAAATAATCTTTAAATCTAAATACAAGCTGAGAAGTTAGTGCAATCTCTGGAACCAAGAAAAGAACCTGTTTTCCAGATAAAATTACTTCTTCAATATACTTAATATAAATTTCTGTTTTACCAGATGAAGTTACCCCATGAAATAGACATACGGATTTACTTTTCAATTCTAATTTAATTTCACACAGTGATCTGAATTGTTCGTTACTTAAATTGATAGACTTTTTTTTATCAGAGTAGTTAAACTTTAAACGGTCAACTTCAATAAAAAACTCTTCAAAAACACCTTTAGAAATTAATGACTTAATTTGTGAAGAACTTGCCGATGATAATAACTTTAAATCTGAAACTTTGACTGTAGAATTTCCTTTTTTCAAAGAAAAAAAACTTAGTACAATTGATCTTAATTTTTTAGCTCGGTATAGTCTCTTTTCTAACTTTTCTAAAAAATCATTACTTGAAAATTCTTTTGAAAGTCGAATACATCGAACAAGTTTGGGCTTGAACTTTTCAACAAGTTTTTGCCTTACAGTTAATATTTTTGATTTAATCAGAGGATTTACAACAGAAAAAATATTTTTTTTTGACAATATAGATTGAATATCTTCCAATTTTAAAATAGACTGTTGCTGTAATGCTTCTACAACTAAATATTCATCATCGTTTAGCTTTTTTAAGTTATAAACTGCATTAGGCAATAAGGAAATTAAAGTTTCGCTCTTCAATAGAAATGCCCCAGGCAATGACGCAGACATTACATCTCCAAGAAAACACATGTAATAATTTGACATCCAATTCCACAGATTTAACTGAACTGAAGTTACAATCGGTTCAGAGTCAAGAATAGAATGAATAGATTTACAATCATATGAAGTGGGTGCATCATTATGTAATCTTAAAACTATTCCTGTATATATCTTATTTTTCCCAAATGGAACACTAACTCTAAATCCAGATTTAATAAATTTTGATTCTGCTTCAGTAATAGCATAAGTGAAATTTCTTTCTAAAGGCAATGGTAAAATAACATCAACAAAATATTGGTGAAAAACTAACATAAATCTTTCAATCGTTTAAGTGATGTATTAAGCTCAAAACCAAGTAACAATATAATTGCATTTAACCATAAATAAATCATAAGAATTAACAAAGCTCCAATAGATCCGTAGAGCTGATTATAAGAAGAAAAATTATCAATATAAATTCCAAACAAAAAAGAATTAATAATCACTAAAAATGTGGTTAGTAATGCACCTATTGAAAAAAAACTGATCTTATTAGATTTTGATCTTCCAAAATAATACAGGATAGAAACACCAATATAAATCATGAAAATGAAAAATAAAAATTTAAAAGCATTTAACCATACTAATTCCGAAGAAGAATTTAAAAAACTTAGCCCTGAATAAATTGGATGAACAATATATATTTCAAGAAATCCAAAGCCTGCGATAGTAAAAATTAATACAATGACTAAAATCAACGAAACACCAAGGGCATAAAAGTATTGATTTATAAAATTTCTATTTAATTGTTGATGATATGAGTTTTGAAAACCAGAAAAAATTGCATTAACTCCATTTGCCATTAAAAACATAGATAATAAAAAAACAGAGGAAATTAAACCACCAGTTCCACCATTGTTAATATTTTGAAAAATATTACTATTAAAAAAATCTGATGTATTCGGTGGAAGAGATGTATTTAAAAAATTTAGAAAATCTGATTGAAAATTTTCAATAGGGATATATGGAATTAAAATTAATATAAAAAGTAAAAAAGGAAAAATAGCCATGAAAAAACTAAAAGCTACAGCACTTGCTCTAATAGTTAATGCCCCATGTACAATTCCAAGAATATACATTTCCAACAAATCGTAAATAGAAAGACCTGTAAATCCGGGAAGTTTAATAGATTTTAAAAAATCTAAACACCAATTAATAA
>Ga0209503_10000159_pt1 | contig 46526 bp, 36 predicted proteins | sample SouAtlMetagenome_2_FD_187448 | JGI IMG/M metagenome (GOLD analysis project Ga0209503, IMG submission 187448) | Marine eukaryotic phytoplankton communities from Atlantic Ocean - South Atlantic ANT15 Metagenome (SPAdes) (version 2) | ecosystem: Environmental > Aquatic > Marine > Oceanic | place...
CTTTACGGGATGGCGGATGGACGGAGTTCTGGTGATGCCCTGCCTCGTGTTGCTGGCGTTGTACCTCGTGCTCCTGTTCTTGGCCCCTGTGCTGCGCGGGTGAGCGTTCATTGCCGCAACAGGAACCAACAAATCCCTAAAATTGTCGTAATTTGAATGCAGTGGGGCTATGGTGTCCCACCCTGTTGAATCGCTAGACTTTATCGCATGCCGCGTCTTCCCCTCATCATGGGCTTCCTCCTTCTCGGCGGGACACCCTTATTCTCCAATGCGCAATGGCTCGAATGGGACATCCAAACCGATGAACGCCTCGTGCTCACCAGCGTCGCCAATGCCGACGACGAGGAAAAAGACATTTGGCCTGCAGATCTCAACAAAGACGGGTGGACCGACGTCATCGTGGTGCGCAAAGAGCCCTTTTCTGCTGCCACCGAGCCGCCCAAATCAGACTTGTTGCTGATCAACCAAGAAGGTGTTCTGGTCGACATGACCTCCGACTTGGCGCCAGAATTCATCTCCAATCCCAGCTTTGCGAGGGACATCTACGTCGTGGATGTGGATGGTGATGCGTGGGACGACGTGGTTATCGTAAACACGTTCAACCAGCAACCCATGTTGTACATGAACCTCGGAGAGGACGCCGGCGGGAATTGGTTGGGATTGGCGGACGATTCCGATGCGCGATTTCCCACACTCGTCAGCGACGAGCCGCTCATTTGTGCGGTGTGGGCGGGCGACTTGACAGGCAACGGCGCACAGGACCTCTACTTCGTGAACTACCGCGTCAACAGCGGAGGTGGCACCGCGAAGGATTTCCTGCTCATCAACGATGGCACCGGCCACTTCACCGACGAAGGCGCTTCCCGTGCTGGCAACCTGCTCAACAGTGCGTTTGGGACGGCAGGCCAAATCCACGACATGGATGGGGACGGCGATTTGGACATCGTCAAGAACACCACCCTCTACAACGTGTTCCCATGGAATTCCCGGGGGGTCATCGTGCTGTTCAACGACGGCACGGGCAACTTCCCGACGTGGCAAAACCTCGTGCCGAGTGCGTCGCCCTACATGTTTGAAGTGGTGGATTTCAACGGCGACGGCCTATTGGACCTCTACGTGGTGGACGACGGTGCGGACAAAATCCTGACCGCCACGTCCCACAACCCCGACGTCAGTCTCGGGTTCAACACCGTCAACCTCAACTTCAGCTCTTCCAACGGCTTTGGGGGCAACGTGCACGCGGCGGACCTCGATTTGGACGGCGACCTCGACGTGGTCGTCTCCGACGTGGATGTGGACATCCCGCCCTGCAACAGCAGCCGGCGCATGGCCATCTATGAAAACGACAACGGGACCTTCTTGGACCCCTACAACAACAACAACTTCGATTGGGTCACCAACAGCTATGACGTGGCGTTGCTCGACATCAACAACGACGGACTGGTCGACATTTTGAGCGGAAAATGCGCCGGATACGACGTGATCATGTCCAACAACTGCGCACTGGCGGCGAGCTCTGCGGATTTTGATTTGGACGGCATTCCGGACGCATGCGACGTCTGCCCCACCAACCCCAGCCCCGACTGCGAAGAAGAAACCACCTTCCCCGAGGTGAACACCGGCCACAGCATGGCGCGGCAGTGGAACGACTTGCTTCTCGAGAGCATCCGAGGCGATTTCGCACGTCCCACAGTCCACGCCCGTAACCTGTGGCACTCTTCCATGCTCATGTGGGACGCTTGGGCCGTGATGGACCCCACCGCCTGTCCCGCATTCTTAGGCCAAGACCTTGGGGGTTTTGTGGCTGACTTCGACGCCTTCACCCCGGCCACCACGGTGGAAGCTGCGCGTGATGAGGCCATCGCCTACGGCATGTATCGCTTCCTTCGCCACCGTTTTGCGAATGCGCCGCAGGCGAGCAGCATGTTCCTTGGATACGACGCCCACATGGCCACCCTCGGATACGACACGGACTTCACATCCACAGACTACAGCACAGGCGACGGCCGTGCCTTGGGCAATCACCTCGCTGCGCAAATCATTGCGTTTGGGTTGCAGGACCAATCGAACGAACAAAACGACTTTGCCAACACGGTGTACCAGCCCTCCAACCCGTCGTTGATTGTGGACTTGCCTGGCAACGCCACCGTGCAGGATTTGAACCGGTGGCAGCCCCTGACCCTCGACTTGTTCATCGACCAAAGTGGCAACCCCATTCCCGGAGAAACGCCGCCCTTCCTGTCTCCAGAATGGGGTCAGGTGACTTCGTGGGTGCTCTCCGACGAAGACTTGACGTCCTACACCCGAGACGGCTTCGAATACAAGGTGTATCACGATCCCGGTCTGCCCGCCCTTCACGCGATGGACGGTTCCGGCACCTCCGACATCTACTCTGACGGCCACGCGATGGTGGCCTTGTGGTCGGGGCTTTTGGACCCCACCGATGGGGTGATGTGGGACATCAGTCCCGCCTCCAGTGGAAACCGCGACTCCTACCCCTCCACCCTTGAAACGTATGCCTCGCTCTACAACGCGGAAAACGGGGGCTCTCCGAGTCCCGGGCACAGTGTCAACCCCGCCACGGGACAGGCCTACGCGCCCAACATGGTCCCTCGGGGCGACTACGCGCGGGTGCTGGCCGAATTTTGGGCGGACGGGCCCGACTCGGAGACCCCTCCGGGCCACTGGTTCACCATCTTGAACTACGTCAGCGACCATCCCGACTTGGTCAAGCAATTCCAAGGACAGGGTGACATCCTGGGAGATTTAGAATGGGATGTGAAGGCCTACCTCGCGTTGGGTGCCGCGATGCAAGACTGCGCGATTGCGGCCTGGGGTGCCAAAGGCTGGTACGACTCCTCACGTCCCGTGACAGCCATTCGCGGCATGGCGGAACTCGGCCAGCGTACAGACCCTACGGCATCGAACTACCATCCCGGCGGTCTGCCTTTGCTCCCGGGCAAAATCGAAACCGTGCAGCCCGGCGATGCCCTTGCCGGCACCTTCGGGGCCAACGTGGGCAAAATCAAGTTGTGGTCATGGCTCGGAAGTGCCGCCATCAACAACGTAGACACCGACTTTGCCGGGGTGGGATGGGTCTTGGCTGAATCCTGGGAGCCGTACCAACGTCCTTCATTCGTCAGCCCTCCCTTCGCCGGATACGTGAGTGGGCACAGCACGTTCTCACGCGCCGCGGCCGAAGTCTTAACCGCCTTCACGGGCGACGCCTACTTCCCTGGAGGCTTGGGCACGTTCCTTGCCCCTGCCAACGAGTTCTTGGTGTTTGAAGACGGGCCGAGTGTGGACGTGGAGCTGCAGTGGGCGACGTACCGCGACGCTTCTGACGAGTGCAGTTTGTCCCGCATCTACGGCGGCATTCACCCTTACTTCGACGACGTTCCTGGACGCTTGATGGGCATTGAAATCGGCTTGGATGCGTTTGACCGGGCTGCCACGTTCTACGGCGACGGCATCACGGACATCACCTGCGATGCCGATCCCGGCACCGACACGTGCCCTGCCGACTTGGACAACGACGGCTTCATCGCCATTGGCGACGTACTGATCTTCTTGGGGGACTTCGGATGCACCGAAAGCTGCACGGCCGACATCAACAGCGACGGCAGCGTGAACGTGCAAGACCTGCTCGAGGGAATCCTTTCCAACTTCGGGACGCCGTGCCCTTGAGACCTAGGCGAATGCGAGATCGAGGGCTTCGATGAAGGCCTGCGACGCCCGGTCCAAATCCGCGCCCGTGTGCGCCGCGGAGACGAAGCCCACCTCGTAACCTGAAGGTCCGAGGTAAATGCCACGGTCGAGAAGGGCCGCGTGCAGCGTGCTGAAGTAAGCCATGCTGTCCGGGTCGATTTGGTCGCTGCGGCGAATGTGCACTGCATCCGAAAACGCCAGCCAGAAAATGCTCCCCCGACGGAAGATGTTAAAGCTGTAGCCCTTGGCTTGGGCGTGGGCCACAATGGGATCGACCAGACGCGCGGCCTTGCGGTCCAAGTCTTCGTAGAACCCGGACTTCAAGCACTCCGTGAGTTGTGCGACCCCGGCCGCCATGGCCACGGGATTGCCGCTGAGCGTGCCGGCTTGGTACACCGGACCGGAAGGCGCGATGTGTTTCATGACTTCTGCGCTCGCGGCGTAAGCGCCCACGGGGAGGCCGCCGCCGATGATCTTGCCAAACGCCAACACATCCGGCTGGATGTCGTAGAGGCCCGCCGCACCTTCAAAGCCCACGCGGAAACCACTGATGACCTCGTCGAACAGGAGCAAAATGCCTTCCCGTGTGCAGATGCGACGCACCTCACGCAAGAAGTCGGCATCCTGGATGAGGAGGCCGTTGTTGGCGGGGATGGGTTCGATGGCGACGACCGCGATTTGGTCTTTGTACTTGGTCATGCACGCTTCGAGCGCCTCGAGGTCGTTCAGCGGGAGGACCAGGGTTTCGCGGGCGTAAGCCTCGGGCACGCCCGCGGAGGAGGACGTGCCGAGGGTGGCCAAGCCACTGCCTGCCTTCACGAGCAAGGCATCGACGTGGCCGTGGTAGCACCCGTCGAACTTGATGATTTTGTCGCGGCCCGTGACGCCGCGAGCCAATCGAATGGCGGACATGGCCGCTTCCGTGCCGGAGGACACAAAGCGAATGCGGTCGACGTACTGGTGGTTGGACAGGATCAGTTCTCCGAGCTCGTTCTCGAGGCGCGTCGGCGTGCCGAAAGAGGTGCCGTTGGCCAATGTGGCCGTGACGCGGTCCACGACAGCGGGATGCGCATGGCCCAAGATGAGCGGCCCCCACGAGCAGCAGAAGTCGATGAACTCGTTGCCGTCTGCATCCCAAATGTGAGCGCCTTGCCCCCTGTCCACGAACAGAGGCGTTCCGCCGACAGATTTGAAGGCCCGCACAGGCGAGTTCACACCGCCGGGAAACAGGGTTTGGGCCTTGTCGAACAAAGCCGCAGAAGAAGAGCGTTGGAGGGTAGTTGCCATTTCAGTGCGAAATTAGCCCAGCATGAAAGAGCTTCCCACCCTTGAGGCGGCCCGCGAATTGGATTCTGCGGACCCACTCAGCCGATTTCGGTCGCGCTTCCACATCCCGCAACACGACGGCGCCGACGCGATGTACTTCACGGGCAACAGCCTCGGGCTTCAACCCAAAGACGCCAAAGCCGCTTTGGAGGTCGAGCTTGACGATTGGGCGAAGTGGGGTGTCGAAGGCCATTTCCAAGGCCAAAACCCTTGGGTCAGCTACCACGAACGATTTGTGGATGGCCTGTGTCACTTGACCGGCGCCAAGCCCCACGAAGTCGTGGCAATGAATGGGCTCACCGTCAACCTCCACCTGCTCCTCATCAGCTTTTACCAGCCCAAGGGCACGCGACGGAAGTTGCTGTGCGAGGCGAAGGCCTTCCCAAGCGACCGCTACGCATTGTGCAGTCAGATTCGCCTGCACGGCGGAAATCCTGACGAAGACCTCATCGAACTCGCCCCACGCGACGGGGAACACCTCTTGCGCACAGAAGATGTGATTCGCGCCATCGAAGACGCCGGGGAAGAATTGGCGACGGTGATGATCGGCGGGGTGAATTATTACACCGGCCAATTGCACGACATGAAGGCCATCACGGCTGCGGCACATGAGGCGGGCGCGAGGTGTGGGTTTGACCTTGCGCATGCCATGGGTAACGTTCACCTCGACCTGCACAACTGGGGCGTCGACTTTGCGTGCTGGTGCAGCTACAAGTACCTCAACTCAGGCCCTGGTGCCGTCTCTGGGGTGTTCATCCACGAGCGCCATGTGCAGCAGGCCGACGGCAAAGGCACGGCCATACGCCGCCTTGAAGGGTGGTGGGGCCACGACGCCGAGAGCCGCTTCAAAATGAATCCAGAATTTGTACCCATGCCCAGTGCCGAGGCGTGGCAAATGAGCAACGCACCCGTCCTGAACATGGCGGTCCACAAGGTGTCCCTCGACCTGTTCCAAGAGGCGGGTATGGATGCCCTGGTGGCGCGTTCGAAGCGCTTGACGGCCTACCTCGAAACGCTCGTTCACATCGTGGCCAAACGTACGGGTGCCCATCTTGAAATCCTCACCCCGACGGACCCGCAAGCCCGCGGATGCCAGGTCAGCGTGGTGGCCCATGGGTACGGTCGATCGCTGTTTGACCACCTGATGGCGCATGGCGTGGTGGTCGACTGGCGCGAGCCCGCGGTCATCCGCATGGCCCCAGTGCCGATGTACAACAACTATGAAGACATGGTGCGATTCAGCCACGTTTTGGAGGCTGGCCTGACGGAACTCGCGGGGCGCGCTTGACCGATTTGTAGGCATTTCTTTCGTCCTTTGTGACATGGCACGATCCCGTTTTGCAGTGTTTGGCGCAGGCCGTTACGGCACCCAAATCGCCTTGTCCCTCGCCCGTCGCGGCGCAGAGGTGTTCACCTTTGATGCCGACGCCGACCGGTCGGAGTTGCTCAAAGAGGACGTGAGCTTGGCGGTGACGTTGGACTCCACGGATAAAAAGGCGCTGCTCGCCCAACACGTTCAGGACCTCGACGCGGCCGTCGTGGCCATTGGCGAGAACTTCGAAGCGACCGTCTTGACCACGTTGAACTTGCTCGACTTGGGGTTGCCGCGGGTAATCGTTCGGGCGAATGACGCCAACCAAGAACGCATCCTGAGCAGCTTGGGCGTGACGGAAATCTTGAGCCCTGAAAGCGAGGTTGCGGAAGTGGTGAGCGAGCGTCTCATCAATCCCAACATTCGGGGATTCTTGTCCTTGCCGGACGATTACGAAATCGCGGAGCTCAAAGCGCCAGCAGCCTGCCACGGACGGCAACTCGCCGACTTGGACTTGGCCAACCGCTACGAGCTGCGTCTGATCACGATTCGACGAGAGTTTGAGGAGTTGAGCGAAGACGGCGCGCCTTGTGTCCGGGAGCACATCTTGGGGGTGCCCAAACCCGATACGACCATTGAGGCCACGGACACCTTGGTGGTGTTTGGCTCCTTGGACAGCGTCAAGCGCTTCCTCGACATCAACACTTAAGGGGCCTCCCTCATCGATGCAGGGGCGGTGCCGCACGCCGCGGTATCCAACGTCCACGTTGTTTCCAAGACCCAATTGGGCCGCAGCTCCTCTGCGGACATCTTGAGTACGGGCTCGGGCACGCGCCACGTGGGTACGTCCGCGCTCCGCCACACCTCATCGCCGTCGAGGTCCCCCCACCATGTTGCGCTCACTTTGCCGGGAGACAAGCTCGTCCACCTCAGGGTGGTGTCGCCCTTCACGGCCACCGCATCCAGCCGCGTTCCTTGGTTGTCCGTCAACTCCACCAATCCTCCACACCCGACGCCCTCGAGGTGAAAGATCCATTCGGAAAGGGCATCTTGCGGCTGCACGCTCCAGGCCAATTCCAACGTGTCCTCGGGGAACAGCTCCGCCTCGACGCTTGAACGAGCGCCCGCGCGGATCAACGCCCCGGGCAACAGCGTCAGCGACACCTGGGCTCCGGCCCTTACACAGGCCTCGTTGGTGAGTCCCATCCGCATGCTTGGCCACCGCGATTCCACCGATACGGGAACAGGAACGCTGTCCACACGAAGCGCCATTCGCGACGTGTCCACCCCTGAAATCGGAGCCGACCACGTGACGGTGGGCCGTTCGCCGGGGAGGCGCTTGCCAAGCGGTTTGGCCACCAACTCCAACGCCTCCGTCGGTGTCCAGCGCGGGGCCGGCACATCCATGGTGTCGGTGGTCCATTCGCCCGCAGCCCAAATCGGGGCGTGATGCCACACCAAGCGCAGGGCCACGCTGTCCGCCGTCCATCCCCAAGCATGAATGCGGTTCTTGTCGAATTCCAACAAGGTCACACCGCAGGAATCGGCCCAAGACAACGAATCGCTGGCTTCCAATGGCACGCTCAAGGTCCACGATGCGTGCCCTGTGGAATCCCACCGTGCCTCGGAGAGGTAGGGCGCCCCGGTACCCTCGGTGTTCCCCGAGCGGAGCACCCACAACGTCGTGTCTCCCGCAGTGGCCGCCGTCGGCCCCACCGCCACACGCTCACCGGCATCCCAGACATAGTTCCTGTTGGCGTCCTCGACTGCCATGAGACGGAAATTGCCTTTGGGCAAGTAGCCCACTTTAAAAGCGCCTGCACCGTCGGTGGTCCCCACAAACTGCGGCGCTATGCCTGCGAGAATGCTGTCAAGCGGCAAGTCCTCGGGATAGAGCATCACGCGCATGTCCTTGGACGGCGAGCCCTCAATGGCGTCACGAACCACCCCTTGAATCGCGAGGGTGTCCAAGATGCTTCCTGTAGAAAACGCATGCACCAGTTGCTGGGCGGGATTGCCCTCATTGACGTCCACAATGCCTTCCCCAAATTGAAATACGTAGGTCGTGTTCTCCTTCAGTCCCCCCTCCCACGAGAGCTCCACCTCGCGGCCGCGCACGACCAAATCCATGGGACCGTCCAAAGGTGGACTCACCAGCAACTGGGGACGCCATTGACCTGCCTTGACGTACTCGTCAAATGCCATAACCAGTCGGTCGGGCATGACCGCCGTGGCGCCCACCTCCGGCACCGCAGCAAGCAACCCGGGGGGCGTCTCATCCTTGGGACCTCCTGTCGGGGAACCGACTTGGGCACATCCCGCGACGAGAAGTACCAAAAAAAGCCCCAATGACCCAAGCGCACGGGACACACCAAAGTCCGATGAGACGAGCCTCCTCATCGCGCCCACGTCCATGCATCCCACATCTTCGAAACCACCGCCGTCAAAGCCTCCAAGGCCTCGACATCGGCCGCGGAGAAATCGTCGGCTTCCGCGCTGTCGATGTCCCATACCGCCACCACCTCACCCGCCGCATTGCACACGGGAAGGACAACCTCACTGAGGCTTGCAGAACTGCACGCCACATGGCCAGGAAAGTTGTGGACGTTGGGCACAACTTGGGTTTGGTTGTGCTCCCACGCGGCGGCGCAAACGCCTTTGCCATGAAACAGTCGGGTGCATGCCACCGGCCCCTGAAACGGACCCAGAACCAAATTGTCTTCGGCCTGATCCACCACGTAGAACCCCACCCAATGCCATCCAGTGGCTGAAAACGCCGCCGCTGCCGCATTGGCCAGGTTGGCCCATCCAGAACGCTCGCCTTCCATCAATGCTTGGAGGGGCTGGACGAGTTGCTGCAAGCGCAAAGCGCGCGGCAACGTCATGTCGATGGGAAGGTGGTGCGCCACAGCCCAAAAGTACGCCTCCCCATGCTGCCAACCACACACCATCAACCTCTCCAACCCCGTCATCCCATGGCCAGCCACACCCCGCCCACAACCTCCACCCCCTCAACCTTGAGCACCTGTTGGCAGGCCCGAAACGTCGCCCCTGTCGTCAAGACGTCATCGACCAGCACCACACGTTCCGGCAAGCGTACATGCTCCCGCACCCCGAACGTCTCGCAAAGGGCCGACTGACGGGCCGCGCGGGTGGCGCTTGTGAGGGACACGCGGTGCTTGAGGCGGCGCAGGAGCCTGGGTTGGACCTCACAGCCCCACCCCGTGGCCAGCCCCTCCGCCAAGGCTTGGGGCGGATTGAAGCCACGGCGCACATGCCGTCGCCAATGCAACGGCACCGGGACGAGCACGACATCCCTCGGCGGGGCTGGCCACCCTTGGGCCATCCACTGGCCCAAGGCGCGGCCCTGGCTCGGAAACCCGCCGTACTTCACGCGATGCACCACGCGGTGCGTATCTGGCCGCAACCGAAACCCCACCCCAAACACGCCGCACCCCACCCGCTCTCGGGCGAGTCGTTGGACCGCCTCGCTGCCGGGCAAGCTCGGCCAAGCCCATTGACAAGGCGGGCACATCCCTGCCACCTCGTTGGGCACCAAGGGCTCCCCGCAGCCCCAACATCGCCCCAATCCCCATCCCAAATTCATGCCCCTCCAAGGTGCGATGCTTGCCTCACTTAGGGAAGGGCATTTTGTGTGCGCCCGGCCATGCTTCGCGGTTGTCGGGCGTTGTAGATTCGGAGGGTGAAGTTTGGCAAACTCGATACCGCACCGGAAGGATTGGATTGGACCCAACCCACGCCGCCTTCAGGCTTCCGCCTTTCCGACGTCGCTCCCGCTGGCCAACAGAAAGGAACGGCGGTGGTGCGTGCCGGGGGCACGATGTGGACCATCCGAGATTGGCGCGGAACGGTGTACCCGGAAAAAGATCCGCAGCGCACGTGGCCGGGGCACTACGGCCGGCAGTTTGGAACCTTAGAATTCAACGCCACCCACTACCGCATCCACCCCGCCGACCGCATGGCCGAGTGGGCCGCAGCGATGCCCGAGGGATTCACGTTTTGCCCCAAGTTTCCCCAAATCATCACCCACTTCCGCCGCTTCAACGACTGCGAAGGGCCCACCGACGACTTCATCGATGGCCTCCTGGCCCTCGGAGACAAACTCGGCCCCGCCTTCATCCAACTTCCTCCCCACTTTGCGCCCAAGCATGCCGTCGCCATGGCGACCTACCTGGAGAAATGGCCGCGGGAAATTCGGGTGGCGGTGGAGTTTCGGCACCCCGAATGGTTTGAAGGAGGCGCGCAAGCCGAGGAGATGTGGGCACGGCTGCGCGACCTTGGCATGGGCGCGGTGATCAGCGACACGGCGGGGCGCAGGGACGCCTTGCACATGCGGGTCACGGCCCCGTTTGTCCTTGTCCGGTTTGGAGGCTACGAAGGGCACGCGTCCGACGAGGCGCGACTCGCGCAATGGGCCCAGCGCATCGCCGACTGGAAAAACCAAGGCCTCACCGAATTTCACCTGCTCGTCCACCAACCGGACAGCATCCACACCCCGAACACCTGCCGGCAATTCGCACGGCTCGTGAAGCAGCACGCCGGCCTTGAGGTTCAGTCGCCCACCGACCTGCGCGCCGCCACCCAGGGTGACTTGTTTTCATGAGCAACAAGCCGCGAGGTTTCTGAGCGTTACTTTCGACACATGGCATCCACGACCCACATCCTCAACCGCGCGCCCGGCATGGCGGGCCAGCTGCTGCTCAACCTGCGCGACGCCTCACGTCACGAAGACCGCGCGGCCTTTCGCTGGAGCATGCAGCGGATGGGACGTGAACTGGGCAGCGCCTTGGCGCAATCGTGGCCCATGGCGAAGGCCACGTGCACGACGCCTCTTGGCACCGCCACGGAAGACATCCCTGCCCACCAACCTGTGATGGCCTGCATCCTCCGAGCCGCCATGCCCCTGCACCAAGGAGTGCTTGACGTGTGGGACCGTGCCGACTCGGCGTTTGTGTCGGCGTACCGAAAGCACCACGAAGCCGGGTTTGACATTGAAATTGAGTACCTCGGCGCGCCCGCGATGGAAGGCCGCGCACTTGTCCTCATCGACCCCATGCTGGCCACAGGCGCTTCGTTGCAAGCCGCCTACGACGCCTTGTGCGAAACAGACGTGCCTGCTTCGGTCCACGTCCTCGCCGCCATCGCGAGCGAAGAAGGCTTGGCCAACGCACAGCAGTGGTTGCCCGAAGGCACGTCGTTCATCCTGGGAGGAGTGGATCCCAACCTCAACGAGCACGGTTACATCGTACCTGGGTTGGGCGACGCGGGCGACTTGGCGTTTGGGCCCAAGACGCGGAGCTAAAAAGTCCTTTAGGTGACCTCACACCACGCCAAAATGGTGGAAGTGGTGCGTCGTGTGGTGGCGCACCAGCGCCTTCGCGTCGACCGCCTTCATCGCGCCGTATCTCGCGCAATTACGAATCCTGCAACTGCCAACCCTGGCTGAGCAAAGGCTCGGCCTTCTTGTACTTCAGGGTTTGGACTTCGTCGCCTTTGCGGATGGTGACCATCTCGTTGCGGCCAATCTTCTTTTCCGCCCGAATCGGCGACACCGGCTCCGGACGTGGCATACGCTGTTGCGGCGGACGGCCAGGAGCGATGGCGCCAGGACGACCGGGCATCGACGGACGACCGGACATGCCGCCTTGGGCAGCTCGAGCGCGGGCCGCAGCACCTTGCTCCGCCGTGTTGGCGACCCCGGCTTTCTGCTCTTGCACACGTGGCGCGGCAGAAGGACGTGAGGCCTGACGAGGCTGTTGGGCCGCAGCGCCGGTGGGAATGGTGCACTTCATCAAGAAGGACGCGACCTGGGCGTTGACCTTTTGGACCAACTTCTGGAACAGCTCGTAGGACTCAAACTTGTAGATGAGGAGCGGATCCTTCTGCTCAAAGCGGGCGTGCTGCACGTTGCTGCGCAGGTCGTCCATGTCGCGGAGGTGCTCCTTCCAGTGTTGGTCGATGATGGCAAGCACCACGGCCTTCTCCAAAGTGTCGAGCACGCTCTTGCCTTCGGTGAGCACACTTTGCTCGATGTCCGCGCCAACTTGCAAGGTCTTGCGGCCGTCGCTGAACGGCACGAGGATGTTCTTGAAGTCGTTCTTCTCGTCGTCGTGCACGCGCTGGATCACAGGATGCGCACGCTCCGCGAGGTCGGCGAGCTTGGCTTGGTACAGTTGCTCGGCACGCAAGTAGGTCTGGTGCGCGAGGTCCTCGGGCTTGCCGATGCTAAACGCATCGGCGTCGAACGCAGGCTCAATGCCAAAGTCCGTGAGGAGCGCCATGCGGAACCCGTCAAAATCCTTGACCGGGTGTGTCGCCAAGACGTGGGCCTCGACAAGCTCGTAGAACATGTTGGCGATGTCCGTTCGGATGCGGTCGCCGTACAAGGCGTTGCGACGGCGCTTGTAGATGACTTCCCGCTGGGCGTTCATCACATCGTCGTATTCCAGCAGGCGCTTGCGGATGCCAAAGTTGTTTTCCTCAACCTTTTTTTGGGCGCGCTCGATGCTCTTGGTGATCATGCCCGCCTGGATGACCTCCCCTTCTTGGTGGCCCATCCGGTCCATCATCTTGCTCACGCGCTCGGACCCAAACAACCGCATCAGGTCGTCCTCCAAGCTCACGTAGAACTGGCTCGATCCGGGGTCTCCCTGACGGCCTGAACGTCCGCGCAACTGGCGGTCGACGCGGCGGCTGTCGTGACGCTCGGTGCCGATGATCGCAAGACCACCTGCGTCCTTCACTTCTTGCGAAAGTTTGATGTCCGTTCCGCGGCCAGCCATGTTGGTGGCGATGGTCACGGTGCCTGGCTTGCCCGCTTCGGAGACGACCTCGGCCTCGCGCTGGTGCATCTTGGCGTTCAGCACTTGGTGCTTGATGTTGCGCATGCCGAGCATCTTCGACAGCAACTCGCTGATCTCGACCGTAGTTGTGCCGACGAGCACGGGGCGGGCGGCGTTGCTCAATTCCACGACGTCGTCGATGACGGCGTTGAGCTTCTCACGCTTGGTTTTGTAGACGAGGTCGTCCATGTCATTCCGAGCGATGGGGCGGTTGGTCGGGATGACCATGACGTCCAAACCATAGATGTCCCAAAACTCGCCCGCCTCCGTCTCCGCCGTTCCGGTCATGCCGGCCAGCTTGTGGTACATGCGGAAGTAGTTCTGGAGGGTTACCGTGGCGTAGGTCTGCGTGGCGGCTTCCACCTTCACGCCTTCCTTGGCCTCGATGGCCTGGTGCAATCCGTCGCTGTAGCGGCGGCCGTCCATGATGCGGCCGGTCTGCTCGTCGACGATCATGACCTTGTTGTCCATCACCACGTACTCGATGTCCTTCTCGAACAACGCGTACGCCTTCAGGAGCTGGTTCATGCTGTGGATGCGGGCGCTCTTGACGCCGTAATCCTGCATGAGGGTTTGCTTTTTCTCGAGCTTCTCTTCGTCGCTTCCTTCGCCGTTGTCGATGCCCACGAGCTCCGTCGCGAGGTCGGGCAGCGTGAAGAAATGCTCGTCTTCCATGTTTCGGACGAGGTACTCGATGCCCTTCTCGGTGAGCTCGATTTGGTTTTGCTTCTCGTCAATGACAAAGAAGAGCTCCGCATCGGCCTTGTGCATCTCCCGTTGGTTGTCCGCGAGGTAGTAGCCCTCGGTCTTGAGGAGCTGCTGGCGCATGCCGTCCTGGCTCAGGAACTTGATGAGGGGCTTGCTCTTGGGCAGTGCACGGTACGCGCGGTACAAGGCCAAACCACCTTCCTCCACCTCTTCCTTGGACGCGCCGTCCACCAAGTTCTTCTTCGCTTCGGCCAAGAATCCTTGGGCGGCCTTTTGCTGCACCTGAACCAAGCTCACCACCTTGGGCTTGAGCTGGTCGAATTCGTGCTCGTCACCCTTGGGCGTGGGCCCACTGATGATGAGCGGCGTCCGCGCTTCGTCAATGAGGACCGAGTCGACCTCGTCCACGATGGCGAAATGGTGCTTTCGCTGCACGAGCTGCTCCGGCCGCATGGCCATGTTGTCACGCAGGTAGTCAAAACCAAACTCGTTGTTCGTGCCAAACGTCACGTCGCACTTGTACGCTTGACGACGCGCCTCACTGTTGGGCTGGTGCTTGTCAATGCAGTCGACGGTGAGGCCGTGGAATTCGTAGATCGGACCCATCCACTCGGCGTCGCGACGCGCGAGGTAGTTGTTGACGGTCACCACGTGAACGCCGCGGCCCGCGAGGGCGTTCAGGAATACGGGCAGCGTAGCCACCAGCGTCTTGCCCTCCCCTGTCTGCATCTCGGCTGCCTTGCCGCGGTGAAGGGCAACGCCCCCAATCAGCTGCACATCATAGTGCACCATGTCCCACGTCACAGGAGATCCCGCAGCCGTCCACGACTTCTGCCAGTGAGCCTTGTCGCCTTCGATGGTCACGAGGTCGCGGTTGGCCGCAATCTCGCGGTCCATGTCCGTCGCGGTCACCTCCACGGTTCCTTCTGCGGCAAAACGGCGGGCCGTCTCCTTCACGAGGGCAAACGCCTCGGGCATGAGGTCAGCCAAGACTTCCTCAATGCGCTCATTGACCTGAAGCTCGAGGGCATCCACTTGCTCAAACAACGCTTCCTTCTGGTCGAGTTGCGTCAGGGGGAGTTCTGCGGCTTGGGTTTGGAGGTCTTTGATTTGTTGGAGCTCGCCAGACACATGATCTTGGATGCGGCTGCGGTGTTCTGCCGACTTGGCGCGCAAGTCGTCTGCGCTCAGTCCGGCCAAAGAAGATTCGATTTCCTTCACCCGATCCACCACCGGCTGAACCTCCTTGATGTCGTTGGCCGACTTGTCCCCGACAAAGGCCTTGAAAAGCTTCGATAGCATGAAGCAAAAGTACAACTTGAAGCACCCCCCTGTTGGCCAAAATTCGTTGCGGAAAAAACCATGCCAACTTTTTTCACATCCCTCACCCAAAGAGGGTATTTTACATCTTCAGTTTGTGCCACAACTTATTGCTCTTGAACACGTTGCATTTTTCATCCACGGCCATTGTTAAGAACTCACCCCGATTGTGAATGGAAAGTATTTGCCTCTTAGGGTTGTTCGAGAGTTTCTTTGGAGGGCGTGAGGGCGGCGTGTTTTCGTCCCCATTGCAACCCCCTTTTAAGAATCGTCAAACTTCAGTTTGGCTGCAATCTCCAACCTTGCAGCAGCGTCAGCCTCCCCCCTGATTTTCTAGATCAGGAACAACCTCAAGACCCAATGGACAACCACACGGAACCCACCCCAGAAAATCTCGTCGAACAGACGCAAACCTCCATCGAAGAGGTGTTGCCCGAGAACACGGCCGTGACGGAGCCCATCTTGGAAGACAACCCCAACCGGTTTGTCTTGTTCCCGATCGAGCACAACGACATCTGGAACTTCTACAAGAAGTCTGAAGCCAGCTTTTGGACGGCAGAAGAAATTGACCTCGCCGCCGACATCGTTGACTGGAACGACAAGCTCAACGACGACGAGCGTTACTTCGTCAAGCACATCCTCGCCTTCTTTGCCGCATCTGACGGCATCGTGAACGAAAACCTCGCCGAGAACTTTGTCGCAGAGGTGCAGTATACCGAGGCCAAGTTCTTCTACGGGTTCCAAATCATGATGGAGAACATCCACAGCGAGACCTACTCGTTGTTGATCGACACCTACATTAAGGACAAGGCTGAGAAGGACAAGCTCTTCAACGCCATCGAAACCCTCGACTGCGTCAAGGAGAAGGCCAACTGGGCCCTCGAGTGGATCGAGAATGGCAGCTTCGCAGAGCGCATTGTGGCGTTCGCAGCCGTGGAAGGCATCTTCTTCTCTGGAAGCTTCTGCTCCATCTTCTGGCTCAAGAAGCGCGGCCTCATGCCGGGATTGAGCTTCTCCAATGAGCTCATCAGCCGCGACGAAGGCATGCACTGCGACTTTGCCTGCATGCTCTACACCGACCACATCGTCAACAAGCTCCCCAAGAAGACCATCGAAAAGATCATCCTCGACGCGGTGGCCATTGAGAAGGAGTTCGTTTGCGACGCCCTTCCTGTGCGCTTGATTGGCATGAACGCCGACCTCATGAGCCAGTACATCGAGTTTGTGGCGGATCGCCTCCTCGTCGAGCTCGGCAACGAAAAGGTGTTCAACGTCACCAACCCCTTCGACTTCATGGACATGATCAGCCTCCAGGGCAAGACAAACTTCTTCGAGAAGCGCGTCGGCGAGTACCAAAAGGCCGGTGTCCTCAACAAGTCTTCGGAAGAGGACAAGAGCTTCAGCCTCGACGCTGAGTTCTAAAGCTTTTTTCTTCACGATTCTCAACCTCTCCACGTTAACCTTCTTTCTCCCTCCCTCGCATGCATGTATTGAAGCGTGATGGCCGGCGCGAACCGGTCCAGTTTGACAAAATCACGGCCCGCATCAAGAAATTGTGCTACGGCCTTCACGACGCAGTTGATCCCGCCAAAGTCGCCATGCGCGTCATCGAGGGGGTGTACGACGGCGTGACCACCACCGAACTGGACAACCTCGCTGCCGAGGTCGCGGCCACCAATGCGGTGACGCACCCCGACTACGCCCAGCTTGCCAGCCGCATTGCGGTCAGCAACCTGCACAAGGCGACGAAGAAATCCTTCACGGAGACCATGAAGGACCTCCACGAATACGTGGATCCTATCACGGGAGAGAACGCGAGTTTGATCGCGGAGGATGTTTGGGAGATCATCCAAAAGAACTCAGAGTTGCTCGATTCGAGCATCATTTACGACCGCGACTTCAGCTACGACTTCTTCGGGTTCAAAACGTTGGAGCGTTCGTACCTCTTGAAGATTGAAGGCCAAATTGCTGAGCGTCCCCAACAAATGTTGATGCGCGTCGCCGTGGGCATCCACAAGGATGACATGGACAGCGCAATTGAGACGTACAACATGATGAGCGAAGGCTGGTTCACCCACGCCACGCCCACCTTGTTCAACGCGGGAACACCCAAGCCTCAAATGTCCAGCTGCTTCCTCCTCACCACGAAAGAGGACAGCATCAGCGGCATTTACGACACGCTGAAGCAATGCGCGAAGATTTCACAGAATGCCGGCGGCATCGGCCTCGCCATTCATGATATCCGCGCCACAGGGTCGTACATCAAAGGCACCAACGGCACGTCCAACGGCATTGTCCCCATGCTCCGCGTCTTCAACGACACGGCACGCTATGTGGACCAAGGCGGTGGAAAGCGCAAGGGGTCCTTTGCCGTGTACATCGAGCCATGGCACGCGGACATCTTCGACTTCCTCGACCTGCGCAAGAACCACGGTAAGGAAGAACAGCGCGCCCGCGACTTGTTCTACGCCCTGTGGACTCCTGACCTGTTCATGAAGCGTGTGGAAGAGAACGGCGATTGGACACTCATGTGCCCCAACGAATGCCCAGGATTGGCCGACAGCTGGGGCCCCGAGTTTGAAGCACTCTACACGAAGTACGAGGCGGAAGGCAAGGGACGCAAGACCATGAAGGCGCAAGACTTGTGGTTCAAGATCCTCGAAAGCCAAGTCGAGACAGGCACGCCATACATTCTCTACAAAGACGCAGCCAACGGCAAGTCCAACCAACAGAACCTCGGCACCATCCGTTCTTCCAACCTCTGCACCGAAATCATCGAGTACACGTCGCCCGACGAAGTGGCGGTGTGCAACCTCGCATCGATTGCCGTGCCCAAGTTTGTGAAGGAGGATCGCACGTTTGACCACGACAAGTTGTTCGAAGTCACCTACCGCGTGACCCGCAACTTGAACCGCGTCATCGACCGCAACTACTACCCTATTCCGGAAGCGCGCAACTCCAACATGCGTCACCGCCCCATCGGACTCGGTGTGCAGGGATTGGCCGACGCCTTCATTTTGATGCGCTTCCCCTTCGACAGCGACGAGGCCCGTCAGCTCAACAAGGACGTCTTCGAAACCATCTACTACGCCGCGTGCACCGCGTCGAAAGACATGGCCAAAGAAGAGGGCGCGTACGAGACCTTCCCAGGTTCTCCAGCCAGCGAAGGCAAACTTCAATTCGACATGTGGGACGTGACCCCGTCGGACCGCTGGGAGTGGGACATCCTCAAGGACGAAATCAAGGAGCATGGCATGCGCAACTCGTTGCTCATGGCCCCCATGCCCACCGCTTCTACTGCCCAAATCCTCGGCAACAACGAGTGCTTTGAGCCCTACACGAGTAACATCTACACCCGACGCACCTTGTCTGGGGAGTTCATCGTGGTCAACAAGCACTTGTTGCGCGACCTCACCAAGCTCGGATTGTGGGACGACGACATGAAGAACCGCCTCATCGCGGCGAACGGCTCCATCCAGAACATCGACGAGATTCCAGAGAACCTCAAGGTGTTGTACCGCACGGCCTGGGAGATTCCCCAGCGCGCCATCCTCGACATGGCTGCGGACCGTGGGGCGTACATCTGCCAGAGCCAGTCGCTCAACATCTTCATGGAGAACGTCAACAACTCCAAGCTCACGTCCATGCACTTCTACGCATGGAAAAAGGGGCTGAAGACGGGCATGTACTACCTCCGAACCAAAGCGGCAACCGACGCCATCAAGTTCACGGTCGACAAGAAGTACAAGACGCAACCCAAGGCTGAAGAAGCCGCAGTGGCCGCGACACCGGAAGAGATGACCTACGAGCAGCAGGTGCAAGCTTGCAGCATCGAAAACGGTCCCGACTGCGAAATGTGCAGCGGGTGATCTCAGAATCTGACGATTCGTAAAAAGGCGTCCTTTGGGGCGCCTTTTTCATGTCCGCCCCGTTCAAGGCTTCAAGGGTAAACACTCAATCCTTTTGGCGTGCCTTCGCCGAGTAAATCCACATGGGCGGCACGTTCTTGACCACCATGTGCTCCAGCGTCAGGTCAAAGCCAGAAGTCTCGTATTTGCGCTTCATCAGCGGCGGTACATACGTAAAGAACCGGTAGGTGGTTCCTTCCCTGGTGCGTTGCTTAAGGCTGTCAAACAACGGGACAATGACTGCATCAGGAAGCGTGTAAGGGAGGCCAGAGACCACAAGGTCAATGCGCGGCCAGCCCAGTTCCTTGACCACCTCGTCCATCCGGTGGGCGCTCACCTGACGTACGTGAAAACAGTGGCCGTACTCCTCTTCCAGTTTGGGACAAAACATGGGGTTGATTTCCAACATCAACACCTCTGCACCAGCGGGCAGTTGCGCCATCAACTCCTTCGTGAAGCATCCAGTGCCAGGCCCCAGCTCCACCACGTACTTCATGGCGCCCATGTCAAGCCCCTCGAACATCTTTTCACAGGCCACAGGGGCACTGGGGACGACGCTGGCGTTTTGCCTGGGATTTCGCAAGAATTCCGTGAAAAAGGTCATGGTCACAAAGCCTGAAGGTGTGGTAAGGTCAGTGTGTCTTTAAGATACACGAACTGTGCCCGAAGGCCAAATCCTGCACCCGCCAGCCGCAACTTCTGACCTCCACGTGACACTGCCCCACGGCAATTGCGCGCATCTTTGTAGCCTGTCATGGGAGTTGAGCATCTTCAAATCCTGTCGTTGAACTTTCAACACGCCTCCATCGAGGACGTGGGGCTCCTTCATGTCGCCCCTGACGAGCAACCTGCAGTCCTCACCAATTGGAAAATTCAATTGGGATTGCAGGGAATCGTTTTCTTGTCAACCTGCAACCGCGTCGAGTTCATCATGAGCGACGAGAAGTACTTCTGCATGGGACGACAGGCCTACCTCATGCAACAATTTGGATTGGCGCCTGAAGCGTTTACTCGCATCATGTCTGCAGTGCAGGTTTACCGAGGAGAACAAGCCATGCGCCACTTGATGCGCGTCGCTTCCAGCTTGGAATCGATGGTGCTCGGAGAGCGTGAAATCCTGACCCAAGTGCGAGAGGCATTTGACCTCGCCATGAAGCACCGCCTCGCCGGCGACCGCCTCCGTGTCACGGGTCGCTCTGTGGTCGAAACGGCCAAAAAGGTCTTCACCGACACCGACGTCGCCACCCAAGCCGTCTCAGTCAACTCTCTCGGCTGGCAGGCCTTCAAGGCTTGGAACCTCCCCCAAGACGCGTCCATCCTTGTGATTGGCGCAGGGGCCACCAACACCTCCGTGGGACGCTTTCTCAGCAAGGCAGGTTATCGGAACGTCCACGTCATCAACCGCTCCTTGGAGCGCGCACAGGCCTTGGCGGAAATCCTCCACACCTCCCAGGTGGGGACGCTCGATGCGCTACCTGAAACCCTCGCTGCAGGACCAGAAGCCATCGTCATCTGTACCGGCAGTGACCAAGCCCTTCTCACTGGAGCGCACGCACGCATGCTGCCCGACGGCCCCTTGCGCGTGCTGGACCTCGGCGTTCCCTCGGACCTCGATGCGGGTTTCCGCGAGCGCCCTGAGTTGACCGTAGTAGACATGACTGCCCTCAAGGAAATCGCAGACCAAAACCTCGCCATCCGCGCCACCGAAGTCGGCAAGTGCGAATCCCTCCTCGAGGCGGGATTGGTGGAATACATCGAACGCCTTCAAGCCCGAGAGGTGGAACTGGCGCTGATCGAACTGCCCAACATGATCAAGGCCATCCGCGACACGGCGATGGGCGACATTTTTGCTGAAGACCTCGAAGGGTTGGACACAGAAGCCCGTCAAGTGGTGGAACGCATCGTCGCCTACCTCGAAAGGAAGTACGTAGGCCTGCCCATGAAGTTGGCCAAAGAAGCGGTGCTCGAACAGCTCCGCAAGTCCTGACCTCGCTCGCCCCTGCGCGCGTACCTTTCTCCCATGTCTTCCACCGCTCCCCACATTCGCATCGGCACCCGCGGCAGCGACCTCGCGCTGTGGCAAGCGCACCACGTGCGTGACCTCTTGCTGGCCCGAGGTGCGACGGTGGAGATTGTGGTGCTCAAGACGCGCGGAGACCAAATCCAGAACGTCAGCTTTGACAAGATGGAAGGCAAGGGGTTCTTCACGAAAGAAATCGAACAGGCCCTCCTCGACGGCTCAGTCGACCTCGCAGTGCACAGCCACAAAGACCTCGAAACCACCCCACCTGCCGGACTCGTGGTCGCCGCCGTGCCCCCGCGAGGACCCGTCGAAGACGTGGTCTTGGTGCGCCCCGAATCCCTGGATCTCACCACGCCCTTTCACGTCCAGCGTGGCGGCGTGGTGGGGACATCGTCCATGCGGCGGAAGAACCAACTCGTGCTGGGGCAACCCGACTTGAGCATCGAAGCGTTGCGCGGCAACGTGCCGACCCGCATCCAAAAACTGCGCGACGGACAATACGCCGCCATCATGCTCGCCCATGCAGGCGTGCACCGACTGGAACTCGACCTCTCCGACCTGCACGTTCACGTGCTCGACCCCTTGAACTTCGTGCCCGCACCGGCCCAAGGCGCCCTCGCGTTGCAAATGCGCGAAGGCGACCCCCTCCTTCCATTTGTGGAGGCCCTCACAGACCCGGATACCGTCCACGCCATCGGGTTGGAGCGGAGCATCCTTCGGGAATTGGAAGGCGGCTGTCAGCTCCCGTTTGGCGCCTACGTGCCAGGCGGAACCCGAAACATCTACACCTACCTCGGCGAGGCCCGTGGCCCTTTGCGGCAAGCGTGGTTGGGCGTGTCGGCCACCGACGCAACAAAGGGTCCCTTCCTGCGCGAGCTGACCTCTCCGGCCCCGTGGCCATCGGCCTTCATCACGCAGAACTTGGCGCCTGACGCGCCGCTCCGGGCGCTGTTTGCCACCCGTGGCGCAGACCTCAAAGGGGCCTCCTGCATTGAGGTTCGCCCCTCGGGCGAGGCCGTGCCAGGCACCCTGGCCGAGGGCGATTGGCTGTTTTTAGGCTCGCCCAAATGCGCGGGCCTCTTCGCCACCACGCAAGACGTGTCCCGCTTCCGCATCGCCACCATGGGCGAGGGCACGCGCCAAGCCTTGCCTTCCGGCACCCACATCGCCTGGAGTGGCAACGGCAATCCTGAAGAGGTTTTCAAATCCCTGGCGCAGGAAGTCGGAGGCTCGGCGGTTTGGATTCCCCATGCCAACCGCACCATGCGCCGTTGGGAAGGCCACCTGCCCAACGCCAAGCCTTGGCATTTTTACGATGTAGAGGCCCGGGAAGTGGCGTTGCCTGACCATGACGTGGCCTTGGTGTTGAGCCCCTCCAATGCGGAAGGATACAAGGCCAGTGGAGGCACCGCGCCTGTGATCGCCATCGGCGACACCACGGCCAAGCACGTCACGCGCATCGGGCTGACATTGGCCGGCACAGCAGCCTCGCCTCAGGCTTGGGGGTGGAGCGCCGCACTCGACGAACTCAACGCCACTTGATGTTGCAACCCATGGAGGGCCGCTGGCCTTCCGCGGGGACGAGTCTGCCCTTGAGCAAGAGGTCCACCACACGACGCAGGTCTTCGCCTGTCACAGCGATGTCGTTGCCTGGGCGGGAGCCGTCAAACTGACCCCGATACACGCAGATGCGGTTGGCGTCAAACACGCTGAAGTCCGGGGTGCACGCCGCGTCGTAGGCGCGGGCGACGTCTTGGGTGGGATCGTACAGGTAGGGGAAGGTGAAGGCGTGCACTTCAGCCAACTCCTTCATGAGGGGCACGTCGTCCTGCGGGTAGTTCACCACATCGTTGCTGGAGATCGCCACCACATGGACCCCCTCGTCACGGCATTCTGCCGCAAAAGCCACGAATTCTTCGAGAATGTGGACCACGAACGGGCAGTGGTTGCACATGAACACCACCACGGTGGGGCCACCCGCGAAGACCTCGTCAGAGGTAACGGTGGTGCCGGTGACCGCATCGGTCAAGGCAAAAGGTGGAGCTTCAAAACCCAAGGGGATGTCGGTGGTTGGGGTGCGGGCCATTCAGTGGGAGGTTGTGCGCCAGTACAGTCCCCACGACGTGAGGAATACGCCAAGGCCCAGGAGCAGATGAATCGGTTGCGCCCATGCAGAGAAAGCGCCGTAGGCAAACAACAGGCCCGTAGCGAGCTGGCCGACGAGGAGCAGCACGACCACATTGCGGGCGCGGATGACGTGCTTTTGGCCGAAGGGACCCATGCGCCAAATCCAAAACGCGTGTGCCGCCATCACCACCCAGTAGCCTGAGCGGTGAATGAGATACAGCACGTGGCTCTCGGCGAGGGATGTCGCGAGGTCAGGTCGGCCCAGACCTTGCTTGAGTAGCAGGTCGACGACCTCACGGACCTCGGTTCCGGTGAGGATTTGGGCCAAGGTAACCGCAAGGGCGAGGGCCAAGCCCCACCGCGCGGAGCGGTGCCAACGAACGGTGAGACCACGGAGGCGCTGGATGATTACACTGTCGATGCACAGGATGGCGAGGGCGCCCAACATGTGCATCGTGATGCTGTGCGGGATGAGGTTGCCGTCGACGACGAGTTTGCCCAGCCACGCCACAAAGCCAAGGGCGAGCACGCCGAGCAAGGCAAGCAAGGTGGTGTGCAAGTCCCGAGACAACGCCGCAGCCAAGAGCAAGAGAAGCGCGGGGATGCCCGCAAGGGCACCGAGGCAGCGGTTGATGAATTCAATCCAAGTGTGGGCGGCGTTGAAGGTGGCGTAGTCGTGCTTGAGGTAAGGTTGCCATTGGCCGCGGGCGCGCTCCACGTCAAATTCGCGGGCCACGAAGGCAGATTGGGCGACCCACAGCGTGTCGTTCTTGACGAGCATGCGGCCTTCGTCATACTCGGCCCCAGGGGTCCACGTCACTTGAGAAGCCTCGGTGGGGGGGACGAGCAACCCAAAGCACTTGGGCCAATCTGGACACCCCATGCCGCTTCCCGTCATGCGCACCACGCTGCCGGCCAGTACCACGAGAAAGGCCAGCCAAAACGAGGCGCGCGCCAAAGGAAGCCGCGCTCCACTCATGGGTTCATGGCCGCTTCACCGTGATGAGTCACCGCCATGCGGTGCACGGGATACATGCCGTCGCCGATGGCCGTCACTTTGGCCACCAGCGCTTCTGCCTCCACCACCTCCGCATCGTACTCCACGATGGCCACGTTCAGTTGGCGGTCTTTTTCGAACTCGATCGTGGCCGAGGCGACGCCGGGCACTTCGAGCAGCTCCTTTCGGACTTTCGCCACACACCCGATTTCGCACATCATGCCTTCGACAGACATCTCCGCGACGGTCTTGTCCACCGTGCCTTCGACATGGTACTGTTCGTACACCGTGTGGACGGCGGGGGGTTGGCTTCCTTCGCAGGATGCCAGCATTGCGACCAAGGCCAAAAGAGAGGAGATTCGCATGATTCAAAGATAGAAGTCGACTCCCTGTGCCCCATGCGCATTGTGCTAATTTTACATCCTCATGCGAACCTCCAACGCAGCCATGGGGCTGGCCCTTCTCTTTCTCGGATTCATCTGGGGCAGTTCCTTCATCCTGATGAAGATTGCGCTGTTCGCCTCGGATGGCACCCCGCTGTTTCCCGCCCTTGACGTGGCCATGGGCCGCATCGCCATCGCCGGCCTCGCGCTGTTGCCCGTGGCTGTGGCCCACCGCAAGCACCTCACCCGCGCCACCTTGCCGTGGTTGTTGCTCGTGGGCAGTGTCGGAAACTTGCTTCCGGCCTATTTCTTCACCACAGCCCAAACCCTCATCCCCTCCTCCGTCGCCGGCATGCTCAATGCCCTGACGCCCATGTTCACCTTTGTGGTGGGGGTGGCGCTCTTCGGCACGCGCATCAAGCGACTGCAAGTGTGGGGGTTGGTCGTGGGCCTGATTGGCGCGGCGGTCCTGGCCTTCCAACCGGGCATGGGGACGTCGTTGGAACCGGGCATGGTGTGGGGCGCAGGACGCGTGGTGCTCGCCACGGCGTGCTATGGTCTCAGCGTCAATCTGATCCGCAACAAGCTCGGTCACGTTCCCGCGGCGGCCGTGGCGGCCTTGTCGCTCGGGCTCATGAGTTTGCCGGCCTTGGCCGTGGCCCTTGCGGGTCCCGGCCTGTCCGTGGCCGCGGCCCATCCCAACGGTCCCCGAGGGCTGCTCGCCGTGACGGTCCTTGCCGTGGTCGGCACCGGCCTCGCCTTGATTGCCTTCAACCGAATCATCCAAAAAACCAACGCCCTGTTCGCCAGCACGGTGACCTACATCATCCCACTGTTTGCGACGATGTGGGGCTGGTTGGACGACGAGCCGCTGACCATCCTGCACCTTGTCGGTGGGGCCGTTGTGTTAATGGGCGTTTGGCTGGTGAGTCGGGGAGGCAAATAGGTTTGGGCTTTTCCGACTTTCCCACTATCTTTGCGGCCCCTTTGTGGGAAAAAATCAATACTCATGTATGCAATCGTAGAGATCGCAGGGCACCAGTACAAGGTAGAGAAAGACCAGCAGGTATTTGTCAACCGCCTTGACGCTGAGGAAGGCAAGAAGGTCAAATTTGACCGCGTCCTCCTCGTCGACAAAGGAGGTGACGTCACTGTTGGCGCCCCCGCGGTAGACGGCATGGCCGTCCACGCCGTCGTAGAACGGCACCTGAAGGGAGACAAAGTTCTTGTCTTCAAGAAGAAGCGTCGAAAAGGATACCAGAAGCTCAACGGCTTCCGCGCGTCTTTGACGGAAATCAAGATCACGGACATCAAGAAGTCCGCGGCAAAGAAGGCAGCGCCCAAGAAGGAAGCTGAGCCGAAAGCTGAAGCCGCTCCCAAGAAGGAGGCCGCAGCCAAGAAGCCCGCAGCCAAGAAGCCCGCAGCCAAGAAGCCTGCGGCAAAGAAGCCCGCAGCCAAGAAGGCAGCGCCCAAAAAGACAGAAGAATAACGCAGACCTCAAGGGTCTCTAACCCCCGATACCATGGCACACAAAAAAGCGGCAGCGAGTTCGAAGAACGGACGTGAGTCCCAAAGCAAACGGTTGGGTGTAAAAATCTTTGGTGGTCAGCACTGCATTGCTGGCAACATTCTCGTGCGTCAGCGCGGCACCCAACACCATCCAGGCGAGAACGTCGGCATGGGCAAGGATCACACCTTGTTCGCCTTGACCGACGGTCAAGTCCAATTCCGCAAGAAGGCGAACAACCGTTCGTTTGTCTCCGTGATTCCCGCGGGAGACGCCTGATTGCAATCCATTCGAAAGCTTGTGAACTCCCGGCCCCAACAGGTCGGGAGTTCCTATTTTTGGACAACACAGAACCACTGACATGCTGACCCTTCAATGCCTGCGCGAGGAACGCGACCGCGTGATTTCGGCCTTGGCCAAGCGCCACGTCGATGCGACGGCCACCGTCGATGAGATCCTCGAGCTCGATGCCCAACGTCGGGCCACCCAAACCGAACTCGACCAAGTGCTCGCCGAGAGCAACGCCCTCTCCCGTCAAATCGGCGGATTGATGCGCGAAGGCAAGAAGGAGGACGCAGAAGGCATCAAGGCGCAAACCGCCGGACTCAAGGACAAATCGAACGCGCTCAAGGAAGCCATGGAGACCGCGGAGCACCAAATGAACGAACTCCTCGTTCAGCTGCCCAACACCCCATGCAACCTGGTGGCAGCCGGCAAGTCGGCAGACGACAACGTCGAAGTCTTCCGCAGCGGCGAGCCTCCTGCAGCAGGCGGCAACGCCAAGCCACACTGGGACATCGCCAAGGAATTTGACCTCATCGACTTCGACCTAGGCGCCAAAGTCACTGGCGCCGGATTTCCGTTCTACAAGGGCAAGGGTGCCAAGCTCCAGCGCGGACTCATTCGCTTCTTCCTCGAGCGCGCGGACGAAGCCGGGTACACGGAGTACATCCCGCCTCACGTGGTGAACGCCGACTCGGGCTACGGCACGGGCCAATTGCCGGACAAGGAGGGACAGATGTACCACATGCAGGACGACGACCTGTACATGATTCCCACGGCAGAGGTGCCCCTGACCAACATCTTCCGCGATGTGGTCTTGAGCGCGAGCGACCTGCCCCAAAAACTGTGCGGATACACCCCCTGCTTCCGTCGTGAAGCCGGCAGCTACGGCAAGGACGTGCGCGGCCTGAACCGCCTTCACCAGTTTGACAAGGTGGAGATTGTGCAGGTGGCCCATCCCGACGAGAGCTACGCCACGCTTGACGCCATGGTGGAGCACGTCAAGGGATTGCTCAAAGGGCTCGAATTGCCCTACCGCATCCTCCGCCTCTGCGGAGGAGACATGGGCTTCACAAGTGCCCTGACGTACGACTTTGAAGTGTGGTCTGCCGCGCAGGAGCGTTGGTTGGAGGTCAGCTCGGTGTCCAACTTCGAGACGTTCCAAGCGAACCGCCTGAAATGCCGTTTCAAGGACGAGGACGGCAAGAACAAATTGGTGCACACCCTCAACGGCTCGGCCCTCGCCCTGCCACGCATTGTGGCGGCGCTGCTCGAGAACCACCAAGACCACGACGGCGTGGCCATGCCCAAGGCGTTGGTGCCCTACGTTGGATTCGAGCGGATCGACGCATGAAAAGACAGGTCCTTTTCCTCTTGGTGACCGCAGCCTTCTTCAGCTGCAGCCAACCTGGCGACACCCACCTCGGCGACCTTCGCAGCGCAGAGCGCGACGTGAATGCCGGCATGTCCACCCTCTCCGCCTGGAACGTGGACAGTGTCGCAGCAGCGCGGGAACGCGTGGCGATGCGCTTCCAAGATTTGGATTGGCTCGTGGCGGATTCGTCCTTGGTTTACACCGTGGAAGACGGTCAACTCATCGGCGATTGGGCGCGCGTCAAGCGCTTCCTCAAGGATGGGCCCACCCGGTTGACCACCCTCGACAAGCAAGGAGAACTTTGCCTCGCCCAATTGGACAACCTCATGCAAGCCATTCGCGGAGGCGCGACCGAGGATGCCAAAGGCATGCGCATGGACGAAGCCTACTTCGACAAAGAGGCCGCCCGCGAGTTGAAGGCGGCCGCGCAATGGGGCCTTGCCGTGGCCGAAACCGAGCGGTTGATTTCCCTCGGCATTGAACTCGAAGCCGCCACGCGCGCTTCCATTGACAGCCTCATTCGCGTCAAGCGCGCCGAATGGGCGGCCACCCTGTCCAACGAGAACGGATTATGAACCCAACCAAGCCCATGCCGATCGTCCAGCGCCTGCTACAATTGGGGGTCCTGCTCGCGTGTTTGGGCTTGACCACGCCCCAAGTGGCGCACGGTCAAACGGATTTGGAGCTCGCGGAATTCTACTACAACGAAGGCAGCTACCCGCAAGCCAAGCTCTACCTCGAGGGCATTTGGAAGAAGAACAAGACCAACGCCGTGTACACCATGTACTACGCGACTCTGCTCGCGTTGGACGACTTTGACAAGGCGGAGAAAGTGGTGAAGGAGCGGCTCAAGCGCCGCCACAAGAACTCGCGATCCACCGCTTTGGTGGACCTCGGGTCACTGTACCTCCACTTCGATCGGCGGGAACAGGCGCTGGAAGCCTTCATGGAGGCGCTGGAAAATTTGCAGCCAGGGCGGCCTTCCGCCGTGTCCTTGGCCAACGCCTTCATCAAACTCGACGAACTCGACATGGCCTTGGCCACCTACGAGCGCGCCGAGAAACTGGGCACAACTGGCTTCGATTACGAACTGGCGAACCTCCAAGGGATGCGGGGCGATTTCGAAGGCATGGTCGACGCCTACATGGCCTTGCTCAGCACCAAGGCCAATTACCTCCGGACCGTCCAAAACAGCCTCAACCGCAACTTGCGGCTCACGACGATCGAAGACAACCGCGAATTGGTTCGGGTGTCGCTGCTCCGCGCCATTCAGAAGTACCCCGACAACACGGTGTTTCCCGAGCTGTTGGTGTGGCACTTCAACCAGATTCGTGATTTTGCCTCCTCTGTGATCCACGCCAAAGCTCTGGACCTGCGGCTCGATGAGCAAGGGGTGCGGCTGATGGAACTGGGGAATACGGCTCAGGCCAATGGCGACACGGACACTGCACTGGAATGCTACCGCTACGTGGCCTCCATGGGACCCCGCAACCCGTATTACTTCACGGCACGAAATGAGGTGCTGCAGGTGCGCTTCGAGGTCCTGACCGCCGAGGTCCCCGCGGACCTTGACGCCATGGCGGTGCTGGCCGAGGAGTATGCTGCGAGTCTGCGTGACCTCGGGGTGCGCTCCGAGACGGCCATGATGGTCAAAGACCGCGCCCACCTCTTGGCCTTCTACCTCCGGCGCGCAGACGAAGGCATCGAAGCCCTCGAGGCCTTACTGGCCGGAAACGACTTGAACGACCGGGTGGCGGCCGCGTGCAAATTAACCCTCGGCGACATCTACGTGTTTGAAGGGTTGATTTGGGATGCATCCCTCCTCTTCTCCCAAATCGTCCTCGATTTCAAGGACGATCCCTTGGGCCATGAAGCCAAATTTCGCAACGCCCGCGTCAGCTACTTTGGCGGCGATTTCAACTGGGCCCAAAGCCAATTGAACGCCTTGAAAGCCTCCACCTCCAAGCTCATTTCCAACGACGCCATCGACCTGAGCTTGCTCATCACCGACAACTTTAACCTCGACACCTTGACGTTGCCCATGGAGATGTACGCCCGGGCAGACTTGCTGCGCATGCAGCGCAAGTTTGACGTGGCGCGGACCACCCTGGACTCCCTCACCACGGCCTTCCCCGGCCACGTGCTCGAAGACGAGGTGTTGATGATGTCCGCGGACATGTTCTTGGAACAGGACCGCCTCGACACCGCCATGGCGCTCTACCAAGAGGTCGTGGACCTTCACTTCGACGACATCACTGGCGACGATGCGCTGTGGATGCTGGCCGATTTGACCCACAACCGCCTTGGCGACTTGGCCACGGCGCAAACGCTCTATGAACAACTGTTGTTCGACTTCCCTGGATCGCTGCATGCCGTGGAGGCACGCAAGCGCTTCCGCGCCTTTCGCGGGGACGAACTCAAATGACCCCCCAATCCTCCTTCCATGGTCCTCTACAACGTCACTGTCAGCGTCTCCCAAGAATGCGCCAACGACTGGGTCAAGTACATGATGGAAGAACACATTCCAGATGTGTTGGCCACGGGCCATTTCCGCGATTTCCGACTGTGCCACGTGCAGGGTGAGGCAGAGGGTGGCGTGACGTTTGCCGTGCAATACATGGCGCGCAGTGCCGAGGCCTTTCAAACCTACCAGCGGGAGTGCGCCCCTGCCCTTCAAGCCGACCATCAGGCCAAATGGGGCAGCAAAGCCGTGGCATTCCGCACGCTGCTTCCCCTCATTGCCGAGGGTCATCCCACGGCAGACATCAATCCCAAGCAGAACTGATTCAAGGCGATTGCCGACCTTGTGAGCCATGCACGTTCGCGCCAAAAAACACCTCGGTCAACACTTCCTTCGTGACCTCGACGCCGCCCGGCGCATTGCCGAGGGCATCACGAAGCACCGCGGGTGCACGGATGTCTTGGAGGTCGGGCCCGGCACAGGCGCGTTGACCCGACCCTTGCTGAATCGCGGCGACCTTGACGTCCGCGCTGTGGAGCTCGACGACGAGTCTGTGGCCTACCTCACGTCGCAAGGCGTGTTGACGGAGGAGAAGGTGTTTGGGGTGGACCTATTGCAGTGGGACCCCGACGAGGCGTTTCCCGGAGGGGCGCCGTTCATCGTGGCGGGCAACTTCCCCTACAACATCAGCTCGCAGATTCTCTTCCGCGTCCTCGACTGGCGCGCCCGCGTGCCAGAGTGCGTGGGGATGTTCCAAAAGGAGGTCGCCGAGCGCGTGGCCGAAGGTCCTGGGTCGAAGACCTATGGCATCCTGAGCGTCTTGCTTCAGTCCTACTACGATATCGAGTACCTGTTCACGGTGCACGAACAGGCGTTTGACCCCCCGCCCAAAGTCAAGAGTGGCGTCATTCGCTTGGTTCGAAACGACGTCACCGAATTGCCCCACGGCATCACCTTCGCTCACTTCCGACGCGTGGTCAAGGCCGCCTTCGGCCAGCGCCGCAAGACGCTTCGCAACAGCATCAAGAGCGGAGGGTTCGACGCCACGCGCATCCCTGAACGCTTCCAAGGTCAGCGTGCCGAACAACTCAGTGTGGCCGAGTTCCACGAGCTCGCTGCCGCCCTCCTCGAATGAGAATCCGCCGAGCGACACCAGGGCCGAAAAACACGCTTCGCGCCCACGACACGGTGTGCATGACTTTTGATGAAGCACAGGCAACACCAATGCGGGGTGGTTGTGACTACTTTTGAGATAAAGGCACTTGAAATGAGCAAGGCCCAGACATTTGGCGAATTCATCATGGACCGGCAAGCGGATTTCCCGTTTGTGTCCGGTCAACTCACGCGGCTCCTCACCGACATCGGGGTGGCGGCCAAAATCGTGAACCAGCAGGTCAACCGCGCAGGTCTGACCTCGATTCTCGGAGCGTCCGGGAACACCAACATCCAAGACGAGCAACAGCAGAAACTCGACGTCTTCGCGGACGACACGTTCATGCGCATTCTTTCTTCAGGGAAGAGCGTGTGCGGCATCGGGTCCGAGGAACGGGAAGACTTCGTGCTGTGCGGGGAAAATGGCGAGGGGCGCACCGGCAAGTACATCGTGCTGATCGATCCGCTCGACGGGTCGTCCAACATCGATGTGAACGTCAGCATCGGCACGATTTTCAGCATCGTCCGGCGGATCACCCCTATGGGCGAGCCGCTCACCGAGGCGGACTTTCTCCAGCCCGGGACCGCCCAGGTGGCGGCAGGCTATGTCCTGTACGGTTCCAGCACGATGCTTGTTTACACGACGGGCACAGGCGTGAACGGATTCACCCTCGACCCCGCGGTCGGGGAGTTCTTCCTGTCCCACCCGTCGATGACGTTCCCCCCACGCGGCACCACCTACAGCATCAACGACGCCGTCAAGGCCAGGAGCAACCGCGCCACTCAAGCCTTCATCGACGGCTGCCGTGAAGCGGTGGATGCCCAATTCCGAGGCCGGTACATCGGGTCGCTCGTCGCGGACTTCCACCGCAACCTCATTCACGGCGGCATCTACCTCTACCCCTCCACGACAGACAAGCCGCAGGGCAAGCTTCGGCTTCTGTACGAGTGTGCACCCCTTGCTTGGATTGCCGAAGAGGCCGGCGGCTTGGCCGTGGACGACGACGGGCGCATCTTGGACAAGGTGCCCGTCGCGCTCCACGAACGCAGCCCCTATTACGTGGGGACCAAACATCTGGTGGAGGGCCTGATGGCATGCCGATGGGCCCCCGCGGACGCGTTCGTCACGAATGGGTCGCCCACTGCCCGAGACGGCGAACCCGTCCCCTAACTTTGCCGCCTCATGCGGCCCACGGACCTCCTTCAATTCTACGTGCGCGACCCCAGAAACGGGGGACTGCGTGGTGCCGTGTCGCAGCCGGGCGCGAAGGTGGAGATGCACGGGGCTGTGGGATCGGCGATTCCCTTGAGCATTGCAGGCTTCCTCAGCCACGAAGACGAACGGACCAACCCACGCCACCACCTTTTTGTGCTGGACGATAAGGAACAGGCCGCGTACTTCATGAACGACTTGCAATCCGTGCTGGACGACACCCGGCCCGTGCTGTTTTATCCCCGTTCCGCCCGCGTGCCCTACACCGAAGAAGAGACGGTCGAGAACGCGAACGTGGCCATGCGGGCCGAGGTGCTGAACGAGATCAACGGCGGACGCGACGGCTTGTGCATCGTCACCTTCCCCGAGGCGTTGGCCGAACAGGTCATCACCCGCAAAGAACTCAGCGACCAAACCTTCACCATCTCCATCGGTGAGTCCTACACCATGGACTTCCTCGATGAAGTCCTTTTGGCGTACGAGTTCGAGAAGGTGGACTTCGTCTACGAGCCCGGGCAGTACAGCATGCGTGGCGGCATCGTCGACATCTTCTCGTACAGTTTTGACCACCCCTACCGCCTCGAATTTTTTGGCGACGAGGTGGACTCCATCCGCAAATTTGAGCCCACCTCGCAGTTGAGTGTGGCCAAAATGACGCGTGCCACTGTCGTCCCCAATGTGGGCAATTCGCGGCTGCACGATGCCCACGAACCCTTCTTCAGCTTCCTCCCTTCGGATGCCGTCATCTGGATGGCCGACGCCAAACGTTGTGAGGCGGGGCTCGACAAAGCCATGGAGCGCGCGCGTTCCCACTACGACAGGTTGAGTGGCGAAGTCCAGCGCACCCCACCCGACGAATTGTTCCTCGCAGGGGAGGCCTTGGAGGGCCTGCTCGACCCGTTCAGCGTGGTGGAGTTTGGCGGCGGCACGACGTGGCCCAACCGCATGATTCTCAAGTACGGGATGTCTGCGCAACCGGCGTTCAACAAGCAGTTTGACCTCATCGCGACCAACCTGCGTTCCAACCACAAAAGCGGCTACGTCAACGTGGTCGTCAGCGGCCAAGCGACCCAACTCGAGCGCCTGCACGATGTCTTCCACGACCGCCTTGAAGAAGGAGAAGAGCCGGTGCCATACAAGCCCATCCCAATGGAGCTGAGCGAGGGGTTTGTGGACAAGGAGCTCAAGATTTTGGTCTACACCGACCACCAACTGTTCGAGCGCTACCACCGCTTCCGCCTCAAGGAAGGGTTCCGGAAGAACAAAGAAGCGCTCACGATCAAGGAGCTGATGGCGCTCGAAGTGGGGGACTTTGTGGTTCACATCGACCACGGCATCGGGGAGTTCAGCGGACTCCACAAGATTGAGGTGAACGGGAAGATGCAAGAGGCCATCCGCCTCACCTACCGCGGCGGAGACGTGCTCTACGTGAGCATACACAGCCTGCACCGCATCTCGAAGTACAGCAGCAAGGAGGGCACCCAGCCCAAAATCAACAAGCTCGGCACCAACACGTGGGCCAAGACCAAGCAGAAGACAAAGGGCCGGGTCAAACAAATCGCCTACGACCTCTTGCAGCTCTACGCCAAGCGGAAATCGGCCCCAGGACACGCTTATCCCGAAGACGGGTACCTGCAGCACGCGTTGGAGGCGAGCTTCATGTACGAAGACACCCCCGACCAAAACGCCGCGACCCAAGCTGTGCGCGAAGACATGCTCAAGTCCACGCCCATGGATCGCCTCGTGTGCGGCGATGTGGGCTTCGGAAAGACGGAAATCGCCATTCGAGCGGCCTTCCGTGCGGCGTGCGATGGCAAACAAGTGGCCGTGCTCGTGCCAACGACCATCCTGTCGATGCAGCACTTCAAGAGCTTCGGCCGACGCCTGCGCGAGTTCCCCGTCACGGTGGAGTACATCAACCGCTTCAAGACGGGCAAAGCGCTGACCGAAACCCTGAAGCGAGTGGAGTCAGGCGAAGTGGACATCTTGGTCGGCACGCACGCCCTCGTAGGCAAGCGCGTGAAATTCAAGGACCTAGGCCTGTTGGTGATTGACGAGGAGCAGAAGTTTGGGGTGGGCGTCAAGGACAAACTCAAGACACTCAAGGCCAACGTCGACACCCTGACCCTAACGGCGACACCGATTCCCCGGACGCTGCAGTTCTCCTTGATGGGTGCGCGCGACCTGAGCATCATCCGCACGCCGCCACCCAACCGGCACCCCGTCGACACCATCATCACGGGCTTCAACGAAGAGGTGATCCGAGACGCCATCGCCTACGAACTTAGCCGCGGAGGCCAGGTGTACTTCGTCCACAACCGTGTGGGCAACATCCAAGAAGTCGCGGGCATGATTCAGCGCCTCGTTCCCGATGCACGCATTGGCATCGGCCACGGTCAAATGGAAGGCAAAGACCTCGAAAATGTGATGGCGCGCTTCATCGACGGCGCCTTCGACGTGTTGGTGGCGACCACCATCATCGAAAGCGGCATTGACATCTCGAACGCCAATACGATTTTGATCAACGAGGCACACAAGTTTGGGCTCAGCGACCTGCACCAATTGCGGGGACGGGTCGGACGCTCCAACCGCAAAGCCTTTTGCTACCTGATGGCGCCTCCACTGAGCGCCCTCCCGGCAGAATCACGCAAACGACTTCAAGCCCTCGAGCAGTTCTCGGATCTCGGTTCCGGCATGCAAATCGCCATGCGCGACCTCGACATCCGCGGGGCCGGTGACCTTCTCGGTGCGGAACAGAGCGGCTTCATCAACGACCTCGGCTTCGACATGTACCAGCGCATCCTTGCAGAAGCGGTGAAGGAATTGAAAGAGGAACAGTTCAAGGACCTCATGGAGGTCGAGCAGGCCGAATCCAGCCAGTATGTGGAGGAGACGGCCTTGGAGACCGACCTCAGTTTGCTGATTCCGGACCACTACGTCAGCGACATCCCCGAACGGATTTCGCTGTACCGCGAACTCGACAACCTTCACAACGCGTCCGAGCTGCAGGGTTTCCGCAACCGACTGGAAGACCGCTTTGGGCCGCTGCCTGACGAGACTGAAGAATTGCTGGGAACCATTCGACTCCGCTGGGTGGCCCAACTGCTTGGCATGGAAAAACTCGTGCTCAAAAGCGGGAAGCTCATCGCGGCCTTTGTGTCCGACGAGGACAGCGCCTACTTCCAAAGCGCCACCTTCGCGCACGTCTTGGAGTACTTGAAGAAACACGCCAAAGACGCCAGCATGTACCAGCGCAACGGAGGGTTGAGATTGAAAATCGAAAGGGTGGAAACGGTCCTTCAGGCCTTGGCCATCTTCGAGGACATCGCGGGCATGACGGCGGACGAAGCCGCGGAGCTTACCAGCGCCAAATCAGCGCCACTCCCCCAGGCCGCGCCATCGGCAACGAGCTGACCTCCTCGCCTACGAAGCGAGACGACAAGCGTTCACGCACGGCACCCATGCCCACGTGGGCACGCACCGCCAAATGAGATCCTACCGACCACTGGGCCCCGGCCAACAACCGCGCTTCTTCACGCGTTTGCAACGCCAATCCGGATGTCGCACCGGAAAGCATTTGGATGTCTTCGGTGCTTCGCTGAATGCGGTAGCTCTCGCGGGACACATCCACGCCAAGGAACCATGACGCACCGAGTTTGTGGTCTTGTTGGGGGAAGACCAAGGTGCCGAGTGACAACACGGAACCTGAAATGACTTCGCCTTTGAGTCCTTTCCAGAAGGGGGCCATGCCGATTTCAGTCCCAACGTACCGACCCGCTGCGACTTGCCACAACCATTCGGACGATTGGGCATGTTCAAGTTGGACAACCGCGTGTCCACCCAGCGCTCGAGAGGCATCCACCCCAATCCCCCAACCCTGCGACACAGGGCTTTGGGCATACGCGGAAGTCCCCCCTGCAAGGAGGATTCCGGCGACCCAGAGACGGAGATATGTGATGGTCTTCATGTTAAGCTAATGTAAACAAAACGTTACGCAAACGCAACAAGGACCATTTACGATGTTCACATTCAAAAGGTTACAACCTTCACTTTGGGGCAATACAAGGCCCCAAAGCTGCACAAGCCTGCAATGATTTCCCTCCATATGAAGCATGAACGCGCGCCCTACCTTCGCATGACCATGTCCAAATCGACCCCGCACGTTCTGCCCTTTGACCACCCTGAGGCCTTCTTGGAGGGCCAAGTCATGGTGATCGACAAGCCGCTCACGTGGACGTCGTTTGACGTGGTGAACAAGGTGCGGTATGCCTTACGCGGCTTCACCGGTGCCAAAAAAATCAAGGTGGGGCATGCCGGCACCCTCGACCCGCTCGCGACGGGTGTGCTCGTGGTCTGTTGCGGGCGGGCGACCAAAACCATTGACACGCTGCAAGCCCAAGCCAAGGTCTACACCGCGACCATCCGACTCGGCGCCCACACGCCCTCGTTGGATGCCGAAACAGAAGTGGACCGCTGGGCCGAGGACCCGGCTCGAGTGACGGGGTTAACCCTCGACGACGTCAAGACTGGAACAGACACCCTCACCGGCACGTTGGAACAACGACCGCCCCTCTTCAGCGCCAAAAAAGTGGGGGGCGTCAAAGCCTACGACGCGGCAAGAAAAGGCGTCGACATCCAACTCCGCACCTCCTCCGTCACGGTGACTGACTTCGACGTGGAAGGCATGACCCCGGCTGAGGTCGACGGCCACCCCGTGCTCGATGTGGATGTGACCATCCACTGCAGCAAAGGAACGTACATCCGTTCGCTTGCCCGTGATTTGGGGGACCACTTGAGGGTGGGCGGCACCCTGACAGCGCTGCGCCGGGTCTCCAGCGGAGACTTTCACGTGGACCACGCCTGGCGCGTGGAGGACCTCGTGGCCAAATTGGACCGTGGCACCGCAAACGCCTGAATTGGCGGGACTTTCACTCCTGAAAAACTTGACTTCAAAGGTGTTTTTGGCTATTTTCGCGCGCCTCTGAAAAACGCTCTTTTCAGGGCCCTGAATACCTCACCCCACAACCCCTGCATCCATGGCCATGCAACGCATGAAGCTCTCCCAATTCCGGTACGACGTGCCTGAAGAATTGGTGGCCCAATACCCCCTCGACAACCGTGACGACAGCCGATTGATGATCATCAACCGCGAGACCGGCACCTTCGAGCACCGCATGTTCAAGGACGTGGTGGACATTTTCGACGAAGGCGATGTCTTGGTTGCAAACAACACGCGCGTGTTCCCTGCCAAGATGTTTGGCAACAAGGAAAAGACGGGGGCTGTGATTGAGGTCTTCTTGCTTCGCGAGTTGAACCGCGAAAGCTTGCTTTGGGATGTGCTTGTGGACCCTGCGCGGAAGATCCGCATCGGCAACAAGCTCTACTTCGGCGAAAACGACGAGTTGGTGGCCGAGGTCATCGACAACACAACGTCGCGTGGACGCACCCTGCGTTTCTTGTTCAACGGCACCCACGAGGAGTTCATGCAGACGGTGCACCAATTGGGCCAAACCCCACTGCCTCGCTACATGACGCGCGACGCCGAGCCTGAGGACCGCGACCGCTTTCAAACCATCTACGCCTCCGAAGAAGGCGCCGTGGCCGTCCCCACCGCGGGATTGCACTTCTCCAAGAACCTGTTGAAGCGCCTTGAAATCAAGGGCATCGACATGGCGTTTTTGACCTTGCACATCGGCTTAGGCACGTTCCGTGAGGTCGAGGTGGAAGACCTCAGCAAGCACAAGGTGGACAGCGAAGAGTTGACCATCAACGAAGCGTGTACGCGCATTGTCAACCGCGGCATCGAGAACAAAAAACGCATTGTGGCCGTGGGCACCACATCCCTCCGTGGCCTCGAAACTTCGGTGAGCACGACGCAGACCCTGAAGCCGTACAAAGGCTGGACCAACAAGTTCATCTACCCCAAGTTTGACTTCCAGATTGCCGACGCCCTGATCACCAACTTCCAAACGCCACAGAGCACGTTGTTGATGACCACCGCGGCCTTTGCCGGCCACGAACTGACCATGGAAGCCTACCAGGAGGCCATCAAAGAGAAGTACCGCTTCTTTGCGTACGGAGATGCCTTGATGGTGATTTAACTTGAACCCAAACTCGCACTCATGAAATCCCTTTTTCTCTCTCTTGCTGCCACCGCCATGCTGGTCGCAGCCCCCGTCCTCGCCCAAGAACAAGCCATCGGCGAGAAGGCCCCCATGATCACCGCGCCCTTGATGGGCATCGACGGGAAAGCCAACACCCTGCTCGATTTGAAAGGGGACAATGGTCTTTTGGTTGTGTTCTCTTGCAACACCTGCCCATTCGTGGTGGGAAATGGGCACAAAACAGACGGCTGGGAAGGACGTTACAACGGCCTTGCTGAATTGGCCGAGTCCCTCAACATCGGCATGGTCCTCGTCAACTCCAACGAAGCGAAGCGCGAGGGCGACGACAGCTTGCCCGCCATGAAAAGCCACGCCATGGAGGCGGGATACACCATGCCGTATGTCGTGGATGAGGGGTCCAAGCTCGCCAACGCCTGTGGTGCACGCACCACGCCTCACGTGTACCTCTACAACAGCAACCTCGAGCTCGCCTACCGCGGATCCATTGACGACAATGTGAACCGCGCGGAAGAAGTGAAAGAGCGCTACTTGGACATGGCGATGCGTCGCATGGCCGAAGGCAAGAAGATCAAAACCACAGAAACCAAAGCTGTGGGCTGCTCAATCAAACGCGTTCAGCATTGAACGTCTGACGAGTTCAACCAAATCAAAAAACCCCTCTTCACTGAGGGGTTTTTTGTGCATTACAATGGGATGTTGCTGTGCTTCTTGCGGGGCGTTTTAACCGCTTTGTTTTCCAGCATCTGATAGGCCTGGATGAGCTTCTCGCGCGTGTCGCGTGGGTGCACCACTTCGTCCACATACCCGCGGCTGGCGGCGTTGTACGGGTGGGCGAACAGTTCCGCGTATTCGGCTTCCTTTTCCGCGAGCTTGGCCGCGGGGTCGTCCGCCGCCGCAATCTCCTTCCGGAAGATGATCTCGGCCGCGCCCTTGGCGCCCATCACGGCAATCTCTGCCGTGGGCCACGCCAACACGAGATCCGCCCCAATGTGACGTGAATTCATCACGTCGTAGGCGCCGCCGTAGGCCTTCCGCGTGATCACCGTGATGCGAGGCACCGTGGCTTCGCTGAACGCGTACAAGAGCTTCGCGCCGTTGGTGATGATGCCGTTCCACTCCTGGTCGGTACCCGGCAAGAATCCTGGGACGTCTTCCAGCACGAGCAGCGGCACATTGAAGGCGTCGCACGTGCGCACAAATCGCGCGGCCTTGGTGGAGGCGTCGTTGTCCAACACGCCAGCAAGGAACGCGGGCTGGTTGGCCACCAAACCTACGCTGCGCCCAGCAAGGCGGCCAAAGCCCACCACGATGTTTTCCGCAAAGTCCGGCTGCACTTCGAGGAACGAATCGGCGTCGAGGATCTCGCTCACCGCATCCCGAATGTCGTAGGGCTGCTGGGCGCTTTCCGGCACCAGGCTGTCGAGCTTGGGGCGGGATTCGTCGCTGCCCTGGTAGATCAAGCGGTCGGGGTCTTCTTCGCAGTTTTGGGGCAAGAAGGACAAGACCTTCTTGGCGTGCTCAATCACGAGCGCTTCGTTCGCCGCCGTGAAGTGGGTCACCCCCGACTTGCTCGCGTGGGTGCTCGCCCCACCAAGTTCTTCAGACGTTACCTCCTCATGTGTCACGGTCTTGACCACATTGGGGCCCGTCACAAACATGTACGACGTGCCTTCCGCCATGAAAATAAAGTCGGTAAGTGCTGGCGAATACACCGCCCCCCCGGCGCAAGGGCCGAGGATGAGCGACAACTGCGGAACCACTCCGCTGGCCTTCACGTTGCGGTGGAAGATGTCCGCGTAGCCTCCGAGGCTGACCACACCCTCTTGGATTCGCGCACCTCCACTGTCGTTGAGGCCGATGACCGGCGCCCCGTTTTCGAGCGCCATGTCCATGATCTTACAAATCTTTTGGGCGTGGGCCTCGGCCAAGGAACCTCCAAGCACCGTGAAGTCTTGTGAGAACGCGTAGACCAGACGGCCGTTGATTTTGCCGTAGCCCGTCACGACTCCGTCGCCGAGGAATTTTTGCTTGTCCAGCCCAAAATTCGTCGACCTGTGCGTCACCAATTGGCCCATCTCCTGGAACGTGCCAGGGTCGAGCAAGAGCTGAAGACGCTCGCGAGCGGTCAGTTTGCCCTTGCCATGTTGTGCTTCTATGCGCGCTTCTCCACCCCCTTTGAGGGCTTCTGCGCGCATGGCTTCCAAACGTTCCGTGGGATGCTCCATGATGCGAAACTACGCACCTTCCATTGGCTTACTGCAGGTTTTTCCGCGCGAGGGTCAAAGGGTTGAGTGCGCGCAGGTCCAGTTTGAACATCCAACCGTCCCAAGGCTGCGCGCCTTCTGCGGGATTGGCCACCCACAACGGGACTTGAATTTCGAGCGGACCCAGCGGCACAGACACCCCAGCCACCGCGTTGAAGGCATAGGTCAGGCTCGCCCCACCCACGTTGTCGCGGCCGTCATCCCAAGCACCGACTGCACCCGCAAAGATTTCCACGCCGATGCCGTGACGGAACCCCCCGCGCACCGCCCAGAGTCCTGTAGGGGCCACCATGTCCAGGGGCAATCCGCCGCGGTCGAGGGCCGCTTGGCGTCCGGTCCATCCACCTTCCTCACCTGGCATCCCTCCGCCACGGTTGAGCAACAGGTGATCGGCCAACGGGTCGAAGTGCGCACCCGTGCCCGCCAATGCGGTGCCAAAGTCCGGCACGTCGATGTTGCGATCGCTCGACCACAATTCGGTGGTGGACGTTTCGACGTTGCTCGATACGCGCGAGGCCCGGGCGTCAATGGACCAAGTATGCTCCCGACCGGCGCGGGGCCGGGTGTACTCGAGGTGCCACCACGCATCCGCAAACATGTGTCTCACTTGTGCGGGATTCGCCACATTGAACGTGTCGATGAGGGCAAAGCCGTCTGTGGCCACGGTGCCGAGGATGAGGGAACCGGTTTGGCGAAGGCCAGGGGTGGCGGTCGAGCTTTGGTCTGTCCGTACCTCAAGGCGCGAGGAACGGCGTTGCAAGCGCACGCCGCCTGAATTGGGGATGATCGTATAAACCGCATCCGGCGCTGGGTCCACAAACCCAAACAATTGAACGCCTTCGTAACGCACATACCCTTTCCAGTCCGAGACCGGATTTGCATTCAAGGTCCGCTCCACCTCCCACGAGGTGCGCGTCAAGAGTTCGCCGTCGTAGTCGCCGATGGTCATTTCAGGCCGCATTTGGAGGGCCTCCTCGGCACGGAATTGAGAACTCCGAATGCCGACGTACCAGTCTCTCTTGCGCCAGTCCAAACGAAGGATGCCTCCAAAGTCCACGCCCTCCAAGCTTTTCGAAAGCAACGGCGTCCATTGGTAGGTGAAGTCACGCGGAGGCAACATGAGGTTGTGAAGCACCACCCCACCCATAAGCCCGTTGTGCGCATTCCAACCGAGGGCTGGGGCCCAAAACACATGCGTCTTCTCCGGATTCTCCAACCGGGTCAACATGCGCCATTGCAAGGGCTCTACGCCACCCAACATGCGGGTATGGCGCACGTTGTTGCTGCGGTCGTAATCCAAGGTCACACGGTCGTGGTCCAAGACCCAGCGGTCGACCTCCACTTGCGGAACGGGCGCCTCGCCCACCTCACCTGGAGCCATCAAAGGCAAGTCGACCACCGTCACCACGGAATCGCCCACCAAGCCCGACACCCGTGCCGAGGAACTGAGCTCGCCCACGTTGCGCACTTTGATGCCTCGGAATGGGGAAGGGACCGACAACTTGGCGTTGACGCTGACCAACTTGAGGTCGTTGCGCTTGGTGGTTTGGATCCAATCTTGGAAGAACCAAGAAAGGTCCTCTCCCGTGGATTTCTCCATGGCCACCTGAAGGTCTTTGGGCGAAGGGTGGCGGAATTTCCACGTGTTGAAATACAGCTGCATCGCCGCATCGAACCGCTCGGTGCCCAAGTGCGATTGAAGCATCGCAAACACGGCGGCCGTCTTCTTGTAAATGATGGCGCCGTAGTTGAGTTGAGTGAGGCTTTCGCTGTGGCATTGGATGGGCTGGTCCGCACCAAATCGCGCCGGGAACAAGTAGCTCAACTCGTCGATCCACTTGTACTGGAAATCCTCCAGCTCGAACCGCTTGGCCAAGTTGCTCTCTCCCCCGAGCAAGAGGGAAATGTCCTTGTTCTCGCCGTATTTGGTCAAGAGGTAACGCGTTTCGTTGAACGAGTTGATGCCCTCGTCCATCCACGCGTTTTCACGCTCGTTGCTGCCCAGGATGCCGTAGAACCAGTTGTGGCCGACCTCGTGAACGATGACGGTTTCGAGGCCTGATTCGCTGCCGGACCTGCCGATGACGGTGACGTTGGGGTATTCCATTCCGCCGCCCGCAGAAATGGTCCCGTCCACGGCCGTCACCTGATCGTAGGGGTAGTCCCCGTTCCAAAGCGAGTAGTAGTAAGTCGCGTCGTGGAGGTACTCCGGGGCTTTCCGCCAGAGCTCACCCTCCTCGGGCGTGAACATCGCCCACGTGGTGACAGCGCGGCCGTCGCCAGGCAAAGTCACTTCCCCCTGAAGCACCTTGTAACGCTTGTCGGCAAACCACGCGAAGTCGTGCACCCGCGACTGACGGAAGTGCAAGGTCTTCATGTCCTCAGACGAAGGAGGAAAGTCGTTGGTCGCGTCGTTCCATCCTTCTTCATTGACCCACGTTTCTGTCTGGTCCACGAGCTGGGCGAGCCGCTTGAGTTCCGTGTCGTTGTTCTCCGAACCTGGCACGAAGTCTCCCGTCGCACCCACCGTGTAGTTGCTCGGCAAGGTGATGCGCACGTTGAAGGTGCCGTACTCGGAGAAGAATTCCCCTTGGCTGAGGTAAGGCATGGGATGCCATCCCTCCTCGTCGTAAACCGCAGGCTTGGGGTACCATTGGGTGATTTGGTAGGATTCGCCCACATGGCCCAGACGCGAGATGCTCCCACTCGGAAGGTCCACGCGGAAGGGTGTGGCGATCTCTACGGATTCACCCGGCGCAAGGGGAGCGGAGAGCGTCACCTTGGCGATGTCAATGTGCTCAGGGTGGGGTTCCCAGGCGAGGGTTTGGCCTGCCGAGGTGAATGCCAACGAATCAATGCCACCACGGTCTCGGCTCATCGCGTAGAACATGAACATGTCCCCGTCGCGGTAGTGCTGCTTGGCCATCGCCGTCTTGCCGTTGCGGTAGGCGTTGGGCCAAAGGTGCATCCACACATAGCCCAACGTTTCCGGGCTGTTGTTGTGGTACGTGATTTGGATGTCGCCGTGGAGACGGTGCGACGTGTCGTCCAACATTACACGGATGTCCGAATCCACTTGTTGCTGCCAAGACTGGGCAGACACCGACTGAATCGCGACCGCCCAGAGGAACAGGCCGAGGAGGTGGAGGAATGAACCGTTCAATTTCATGCTCGAAAGTTAGGGGGGACCGTTTCGAAGCCTGCGTGCGTCTTGGTAACTTTGAGGTCACATGCATCGAACGCACACTTGCGGAGAACTCCGCCTCGACCATGCCGGCACCCACGTCACGCTCAGCGGATGGGTGCAGCGAACCCGCGACCTTGGCGGGATGACCTTTGTGGACCTTCGGGACCGCTACGGATTGACCCAATTGGCCTTCAACATGGACTCCAACGTGGAGCTCTGCACGCAGGCCCGCAAGCTCGGTCGCGAGTTTGTGGTCAAGGTGGAAGGCGCCGTTCGGGAGCGCGAGTCCAAGAACAATCGCGTGCCGACGGGCGACATCGAAATCGATGTGACCTCCTTGGAGGTACTCAACGCCGCGAAGACGCCCCCGTTCACGATTGAGGACGAGACTGACGGTGGGGACGACTTGCGGATGCAGTACCGGTATTTGGACTTGCGCCGCAAGCCGGTCCAAAACAACCTCTTCCTGCGTCACCGTGTGGGCATCGAAACGCGGAAGTACCTCGACAGCGTGGGCTTCATCGACGTCGAGACACCGTACCTCATCAAGTCCACGCCGGAAGGTGCACGTGACTTTGTGGTGCCCAGCCGCATGAACCCCGGCCAGTTCTATGCCTTGCCGCAGAGCCCCCAGACGTTCAAGCAACTGCTCATGGTCAGCGGGTTTGACCGCTACTACCAAATCGTGAAGTGCTTTCGCGACGAAGACCTTCGCGCCGACCGCCAGCCGGAATTCACCCAAATCGACTGCGAGATGGCCTTCGTGGAACAGGAGGACATCCTGAACACATTTGAAGGCATGGTGCGCCACCTGTTCAAAGTGGTCCTCGACGTCGACGTAGAGGAATTCCCCCGCATGGACTACGACGAGGCGATGCGACGCTACGGCAGCGACAAGCCTGACGTGCGATTCGACATGGAATTTGTGGACTTCGCCCCCGTGGCGCAAGGCAAGGGCTTCGGCGTGTTCGATTCGGCGGAAGCCGTCTTGGGCATCGTGGCTCCGAGCTGCGCGTCCTACACGCGAAAGCAACTGGACAAGCTGACGGACTGGGTCAAGCGCCCCCAAATCGGCGCCAAGGGCCTTGTGTACTGCAAGGTCAACGAAGACGGCACGTTCAAGTCGAGCGTCGACAAGTTCTTCAGCCCCGAGGACCAAGCAGCCTGGGCGTCGCACTCCGGCGCCAACGCGGGCGACTTGATCTTGATGCTCAGCGGCGACCTCGACAAGGTGCGCAAGCAGCTTTGCGAACTCCGCCTGCACATGGGCGCCGAGCTCGGCCTCCGCGACCCCAAAGTCTTCAAGCCGTTGTGGGTCGTCGACTTCCCGCTCCTCGAATGGGACGAAGACACCGAGCGTTACCACGCCATGCACCACCCGTTCACGTCGCCCAAGCCCGAGCAAATGGACATCCTCGAGTCGGACCCCGGTGCAGTCAAGGCGAACGCCTACGACATGGTCATCAACGGCGTCGAGATTGGCGGAGGGTCCATCCGGATTCACGACAAAGACATCCAGGCGCGCATGTTTGACTTGCTCGGATTCACGCCCGAGGAGGCGCAGGCACAGTTTGGGTTTTTGATGGACGCGTTCCAATACGGCGCGCCGCCGCACGGTGGGTTGGCCCTCGGGTTCGACCGCTTGTGCAGCTTGTTTGGCGGCAGCGACAGCATCCGCGATTTCATCGCCTTCCCCAAAAACAACAGTGGCCGCGACGTCATGATCGACGCGCCTTCGCCCATCCACGACGAACAGTACGACGAGCTTTTCCTGCGCTCCACAGCGCCAGACGAGAACACCGACGCATGAGCCGTGTTGACTGACAAACTCTGAAATTTCACAACGATGTATCCTCCCGAAATGGTAGCCCCCATGAAAGCGGACCTCACCGAGGCCGGTTTCTCAGAATTGATCACCGAAGCCGACGTTGACACGGCCCTCGCCAAAGAAGGCACCACACTCGTGGTCCTCAACAGCGTCTGCGGTTGTGCCGCCGGCTCCATGCGCCCCGGCGTCAAGCTCGCCGTGAAGCACAGCACGGTGCCCACGAACCTGACCACTGCCTTTGCAGGCGTCGACCGTGAAGCCGTCGACCGCGCCCGCAAATTCATGCTCCCCTACCCTCCGTCATCGCCTTGCGTGGCGTTGTTCAAGGACGGCCGTTTGGCCGCCATGGTGGAGCGCCACCACATCGAAGGCCGAACCGCCGAGATGATCGCCGACCACCTCAAGATGGCGTTCGACGAATTCTGCTGAGTCCAAAAGTCTTCTTGGAAATGAAAAA
>Ga0209503_10000161_pt1 | contig 46478 bp, 40 predicted proteins | sample SouAtlMetagenome_2_FD_187448 | JGI IMG/M metagenome (GOLD analysis project Ga0209503, IMG submission 187448) | Marine eukaryotic phytoplankton communities from Atlantic Ocean - South Atlantic ANT15 Metagenome (SPAdes) (version 2) | ecosystem: Environmental > Aquatic > Marine > Oceanic | place...
AATATTAATAATGCTGAAGAAAAACCAGCTAATGCTAATGTTAATAATACTCAAGAACAAGGTAATGGTAATGGTAATAATACTCAAGAAAATGGTAATGTTAATAATACTGAAGAAAAACCAGCTAATGTTAATAATGCTGAAGAAAAACCAGCTAATGCTAATGTTAATAATGCTGAAGAAAAACCAGCTAATGCTAATGTTAATAATGCTGAAGAAAAACCAGCTAATGCTAATGTTAATAATGCTGAAGAAAAACCAGCTAATGTTAATAATACTGAAGAAAAACCAGCTAATGCTAATGTTAATAATGCTGAAGAAAAACCAGCTAATGCTAATGTTAATAATGCTGAAGAAAAACCTGCTAATGTTAATAATGCTGAAGAAAAACCATCTAATGCTAATGTTAATAATGCTGAAGAAAAACCAGCTAATGCTAATGTTAATAATGCTGAAGAAAAACCATCTAATGCTAATGTTAATAATGCTGAAGAAAAACCATCTAATACTAATGTTAATAATGCTGAAGAAAAACCAGCTAATGCTAATGTTAATAATGCTGAAGAAAAACTATCTAATGCTAATGTTAATAATGCTGAAGAAAAACCATCTAATACTAATGATAATAATGCTGAAGAAAAACCAACAGCTAATGCTGAAGAAAAACCAGCTAGTGCTAATGTTAATAATGCTGAAGCAAACCAATCTAATAATGCTAATGCTGAAGAAAAACAACTAAATAATCCTGTAAATAATAACACTAATGAAAAAAAAGAGAAAAATGAACAAGGTAATAATAATGTTATTGAAGGTAGTGTATCTATTATTAAGAATAATAATAATAATCCTCAAACTGGAGGAGCTAAAGGTGAAGAATTAGCAATATTACAAAATAGAATAGTACATGAATTTTTTGGAATTAATGATAGATTTAATATTTTGAATAATTTAAATGAATTATTAGAACAAATAAAAGATGATTGGGATGAAGAATTCAAAGAAGGTGTAAAATCAGAACAAATACAAAAAGATAAATTATTCAAGTTATATGATGCTATTATTAATACAAAATTATCAATATATCAACATATAGATGATGACAGAAACAAATATGAAAAGAATGCCAGTGCAAGTGAAGCAGAATTTAATAAATTTAATGAAAAAATACTAGAAATAGAAAATACAATTAAAGAACTTGAAAATACTATTTTAATTAAAACAAACGATAAAGAAGAGCAAAGTGTTAAATTAAATGAAATAACACAAAATCTAGAAACTTTTAAAAATGAATTTGAGAGTAAAAAGCTTGCTTATGAAACAGCTGTTGACCATAGTAATGCTGAAGACGCAATTGAAAAAAAAATAAATATAAAAACAGATGAGTTGGGTATAGAAGGAATAAAGAAAGAAATAGAAGAATTAACAAGTAAAATAACAGATATTACAACAAAATCAAATGATAAAAATAAAGAACTAACTCAAAAACAAGAGGAAATAAAAGGTAAAAATAAAAAAATAGTTGAAAATACAAAAAAAGTAGAAGATTATCAAAGTGATATTCAAAAAAAAACAACTGAAAAAGAGGCAATTGTACCAGGTCCAGCAGCTAATGATCAACAACCACCTCCACCATTAACTCCTGATCAAGAAACAAATAAAAAATCATTAGAAGAAGAGATTAAAACAATACAACAAAATATAAATAACACACAAGATGAAAACAAAACTATCGAAACAGAAAAGACAACAATTGAAGGTGAAATCACAAATTTACAAGATGAAATTAGTAAAATCAAAGAAGAAAATGAAAAGTTAAATCAAGAAATTAGTACAAAAAAAGTAGAATTAAATCAAAAAAATAAAGAAAAAGAAGCTTATGAGAATGAATTAAAAAATTTAAAAAAAGAGAAAGAAGATGCTGAAAAAAAATTACAACAAGAAACAGAGAGTAATGAAACAATTAAAAAAATTATTACAGAATTAGAAGAAACAATAAATAAAACGCAAGAGAATTTAAAAGAAGAAAAAAATAAATTAGAAACACCAGAACATAAAGAAGCTATAAAAAATAGAGATGAAAAAGAGAGTGAAAAAGATATGTATTATGGAATTATTAGTAAATATGACACATATAAAGAAGAAATATCAAATGAACCCAATGTTAAAAATATTAAAGATGCTAGAGATAAAATTAAAAATATTTTTAAACCAATAGAAGAATCAAAAACAAAATCTTATATTGATACAATAAATAGTATAAAAAAAATATTTATAGGTTATACCGTTGAATTATATAAAAGAAAACAATCAGAAAAACGAAGAAATGAATTAATTACCGCATTAAATTTATTAATTGATGGTTTCAACAAAGAAAATATTGGAAAAGAAATAGAAAATAATATTAGCGAATTTGAAAAAGCTATTAAAGAAGATGAAGAATTAGGTGAAGAAAAACAAAAAGATATTATTAGTTTAATTAAATCAGTAAAACGTAATAAAACTTATGCTGTTAATAACTTAGAAACATTAAATACAAAAATAAATGAAATTAGTGCAATATATACATCATTATTAGTAAAAGAAGAAAATGTAAAAAAAGATAAAGCAGCAAAAAAAGCTCAAGATAAAGCTGATAGGGAACGTGATGCAGAAGAAAAGAAAAAAATGAAAGAATTGGGTATTAATGCTAATAGTGTTGGTTCTAGTGGAGATGGTTCAATGAGTTTAATTAATAAACATGGAGATATTGTTAAAATACAAGTTACATATGGAGATAAAACAATTAAAACATATGAAGATAGTGAATTATTTGATATGGCTAAAAGTATTTTTACAGGTAATTTAGATTTCTTATCACAAACACGTTCTGCTATTGCACAAGATTTTAATATTAATTTATTACAAGGTGAAGATCTTGGAAACAAAATAAAAGAATTAGAAAAGCAATTAGTAGAAATAAATGGACAAATACAAAAATTACGTGAGAAAAAACGATTAATAGGTGAAAAAGAATCACTAGATGAACAATCAAAAGCTACACAAGAAAAAGTAAATGATATTACAATGGGTAGAAAAGGTGGTAATAAAAAATTTAAAAATAAGACACAACGAAAAAAAAGAAAGGCAAAAAACAAAACACAACGAAAGAAAAAAGAAACAAATAAAGATTAAAAATAAAATATTTTTTTAAATATTTAAAATTATATTTTATAAACTATTTTTTACGTTTGCGAGTTTGTTTATTTTTTGTTGGTTTAACATATTTTTTCATTTTACTAGTTCTCTTAGGAAATTTACGAAATTGTTGTTTTTTTTTACAAGTAAAACCATGAATACCTACTTTTTTTTTATGAAGAACTGAATCTTTACATATACCAATACTTCTTTCTTCATTTTTGTCTCCAGTACTTTTTTTTACTTTTTTTATACAACGACATAATTTATCTACTAATATTTTTTCTGCATTATTTTTTAATTCTCTTGCTGAACGAGGAATAGGTTTATTATAAAATTGTAATACTTTTTTATAATCTGATTTACTTAAAAAAGTCATAATTGTTATGCTTCTATAATATTATATTATATAAAAATTTAATGCTTACTTCTTTGTTTGCGTCGTAAACGTTTTAAACGGCGTTGACGTTTTTTCTTCCATTTATCTCTCATTTTATATAATTACAAATAAAAAAATATTTAAGTTTAAATAATTTAAGTTTAAATATTTAAAATAAAAAGATTTGTTAATTAAATGATTATTACAAGTTATTTAAAAAAACCAATCTTAAGAAAAACAGCATTATATATGTCGAACAATAACAATCATGAAACATTAAGTAAAGGGTTGCGTAAATTTAATGGTATATTACCAGGATTAGAATTATCTATTCCATTATATTTATTTGAAAAAATATTTACAACACTACATTATGGTGAAGTTGTTGACATTGAAAATATATTTATTATTGAAGTATTATTAGGTTATTTGACATATGGTACAGATCGTTTTATTGATGCTTTAGCTTATGAAAAAAATAGTAAATTAGATATTACAGAAACAAAAAAAAAATTATATAATGAAATTCTTGATAACAAAGAATTTGTATTTGGTACACTATCTATTTGTTATATAATTACATTTATTATGTTATCACACACAGAAGAAACAGCAATATTTATTCCTTTATTAACATTAAATTTATTTTATACAAAAATTAAACCTAGGTTGGGACTTTTAAAAGCCCCTTTCATAGGTTTCATGTGGTTATTAGCTTCAGTTGTATTACCATGTGTTATATATGATAATAATTTTAGTATTATTAATGATATACAAGTTTGTTCAGCACCATTCTTAACTTTGATGGGAACAAGTAATTACGCTGATATAGCTGATATAAATGAAGATATAGAAAATAATGTTAGCACTATACCTGTTGTATTTGGAGAAAAGAAAGCATTGTATTTTTCAATATTTTGTATGTTATTATCAACAGGATTAATATTTTTAAATGAAAATTATGATGTTTTAGTATTAGAAAATTCATTATTAGTATCGAGTAATATTGGATTTTCATTTTATGCTTTTAATTTATTGAAAAAAAAAGAAAATTAAAATTTATGAATATTAAATTTTATATTAGTTGTATCTACATTATTTATTTTTTTAAAAGAAGTTTTATCTTTTAGTGAAGAATATTTAATTATATTTGAGCAAAAATCATAATAATTATGTAAAATCTTAGTATTTCTTTCATCATAACCAGGACTAACAGAATTATGCATTATATTGCTCCATTTTTCATCTAATATATCACAATGACCATAATCTTTAACGTGAAAAATCATTTTCTTTATTTTTGGCATTTCTGTATTTTTGTAATGTACACCTTTACGTAATTCAATAATTTGGTCTTGAACATTTGCTTGAATAATCTTTTCATTATTATCTTCATCTTCATAATCATCATATTCATAATATTCATCTTCTTCATAATTATTATTAAAAATATTTGAAAATTCAAAGTCATTTTTATTTAAATCAAAAGCAGGAATAAAAGGTACACGAAATGGATTGAAAGTCCATTTATATGATTTTTCTGCTTTTACAATAATAAATTTATTTAAGTGTGGTATTGTTATTTTATTGTCATTTTTATTAAAAAAATAATTCATAATTACTTGATTTCTGTTTTTTTTTATCATTCGATCATCTACAGGATCAAATAAAATAACATTGTCAATATTATTTGATTTTTCTAAAAACTCTAAAGCACTACAACAACCAGAAGAATGACCAACCAAACCAATATTATTATGTTTTTTTTTTAAAACATTTACTAGTTCATTTTCATTTTCTAAATCATTATTATAAACATAACATGTTACATTATTTGAAGCAACACTAGATAAAAAAGAATTGTATATTTCATATGGCATATTTGCAGATGCTCCAGAAAAAAATAAAATACAATCATCAGTGTTTTCTTCGTAAAAAGGTTCAACTGTTTTAAGTTTCCCAATATTTTTAAAATTACGATTATTATTTTTTATAGGGATATTTTGTAATAATCCATTAGAAAAAGACAAAAATAGAAAAAAATTCAAAAATAAATTGTTCATATAGTTATATTGAATTAAAAGTGTTTAAATAGATTTGTTAAATATTTATAATGACAATTAAATTTAATTTATTAAAATTTGTATATAGATCTTTTTTAACAGGTTTTCCATTAGTAGCATACAATCCTTTCACTAATAATCCTTTTCATACAGAATTTAAAGTAAAAAAATATAGTACATATGTAAATTATGAATTAAATAACTATCAAGTTGAATATATTGATAAATATATACGTAATAAAACAGAAAATTTGTTTTTAGATAAAATAAAATTACATGAAAATGAACCAGAAAAAAAACATTATTTAAGTATTAATATATATAATTGTACTAGTCCATTATTTAATTTGATTACTAACAAAGATGAGATAACCAGATGTGAAATTAATACTTATGTAAGAAATGAACTAAATGAAACAGGTACTCTTATAACTGATTATACTTCAAATATGTTATCGATGGATCCAGTAAATGTATTTAAATATCCATTAAAAAGTGTTTTTAAGACAAAAAATAATATTATGATGTGTGAAGCGCAAAATAATAATTTTAAATTCGATTTAATGTATGATATAAATAAAACTAGAGAATTTAAAATGGATAACGAATTACATGCATACAGTGATAAAATATTTTATAGTAATGGAATATATGATAAATTATATTATGATTCTAGTTTGACTCATGCAAAAACATATGTTCCAAAATGTAGCATGTTATATTTTCGATTTGGAGATTTAATTTTTGATAAACCAAAAAGTATATTTTATTTTTATGACGATGTAACTTTCGCAGGAAGTATATGGGCTAATATATTAGAAAAATAATATTTACAAATATTTTAATTTTTTTTTTTAAAAATTAAAATATTATATTTAATTATCCATGATTATTATTTTAATAATATTAAATTTATTTTTAGTAAATTCTTTTGTATTTGATCCATTTCATTTATTATCAAAATCAAATATATGTGATTGTGATTTTGAACTAAGTAAGCTAAGCGAAAAAACGCAAGAAATAGTACATTTTAATGATGGTATTTTGGATTTAATACCAAAACATATTAATTATAATATTTTTAAAAAAATGACAGAAATATTACCAGAATTACATAAAACAGGTGATACAATGTTACAAGAAAACGATAAATTTATAAATTATATATTAGAACTGGAAAATTTAAATCCTGAGTTAAAAAAAAAGGTAATAAAATTTTTATTAATATTAACTATAAAAGGGGATCATTTCGCTTCAAATATACTTGAAGTATATAAAATACTAGTTGATCATATTATGTAATGTTATTCAATCATATTAATTCTTACTTTTTGTTTAAAATTTTCAGCGTCTTTAAACTTATATATATTGAAATAACACGTTTGATAATTATTTTTATTAATACATGTAGTTATTTTTGAAACCATTTTAAGTTGATATAAATAAACCATATATTGAAATAATCCATCATTTCTTTGAATTTTATCAAATACAAAACCACTATAATTTCTAGTTTCGATTTGTGGATTTTTAAATATAATATCTAGTAAACTACATTGTGTTTGAACTTTACGAATAGCACGCATTGTTACATTTATATATTCTAATTGTTCAATCCAATTATTTAAAAATTCATGTGCTTTTTCATTAAAAGTATATAAATATTCATTTTCTTGAATTTGAATTAAATTCAACAAATCAATTATTCGTCTAATTGGAGATGTAATATGTGAATAAGCATCTAATTTTAATATCATGTGTGTATTATTAGTATTTTGTTTTGTATATTCACCAGCGTTCGCTCTCCATATTTGCATAAATTTTAATACATCTTCATTCAAAGTATTTGGTAGTGAAATATTTTCATTAATTGTAGAAGATCTAAATATTCCATTTTTTCTTTTTTTGAAAGATAATGCAGCAAAATGATTTGTCATAATCATTAAATATGTAATTAAATCATTACTATTATTAACACTAGGAATATAATTTTTATATTGGCACATTAATTGTGTACATTCTAAAGCAATAATATAATTTTTATTATGTATAAGTTTTTTTTCTTCATATTCATAATTTTCAGTTACATTTATAAACGAATTATAATATTCATTTTCTATAATTTCACCATCATTATTTATCGTTAAATCTAAAACAAAAGCAAAACGATTTTCATTTTTTTGTAAACTACATAAACAATCAGATAAAACTGTAGGTAACATTGGACGTTTTCTATCAGGTAAATATATTGTTGATATTCTATTTGAAAATGATTCCCATAAATTTAATGTATCAATCCATAAAGTTACATTAGAAATATAAATGCACATATTGTATGTACCTGAAATAGTTTTACTACAATAAATAGCATCATCAAAATCTTGAGTATTTTTTCCATCAATAGTAAAAATAGTTCTATTACGATGATCACGTATATAAGGATTTTCTTTTAAAATATATTCAGTATATTCATCAAATGTTCTTTCTTTTATTTTTTTTAATGTTTTTTTTGTAAAATCTTGAATCGACGCATTTAGACTTTTACAATATAACTGATATTCATAAAAATTTTCTAATATATCTACATCACCAATGGTGTGTACTAATTCACCATATGGATGTTTTTCATTCCAATGTTTAAATTTAAAATTTATGTATTTGTTTTTAAAATATTTCGTAAATGTTTTACCTTGAATTTCGTATGGAATCAAGAATATTGGTAATCTTTTATCATCTGGAATACATTTATATAAATATTTATTTTTAATTCTACCAAATGTTTTATTTCCTTCGCAAATTAAAATACCTTGAATATATGAAATATTACGTATACTAGAATTTACTATTTTACATTTATTATCAATAATTTCAATAATATCTCCATTAAATAATTTTTCATCAAACGGCACGATGTCAATTATTTCAACGGATTCTTTTAATGTTTCATAATTTATAATTTTATATTCATATGTACTACCTTTATCAATTGTTATTTTATATAACATTTTGTAATTATTAATTTAATATAATAATTATAAAATTAATCGTATATCAATTTTTTATTTTAATTACGTTTCATTATTTAAATCAATATTATTAACATCAAAATTTAAAATTTTCTTTTGAAAATATTCTGGTAAATAAATAATATTATTCATAAATGTAACATAGTTATATTTTATCAATACACCATTCATTTTAAAATTTATAGCGTAAAACCAATATGCTGGAACAAATAAACAATCACCAGGATTTAATGTTAAATCTATGGTTTTTATTTTTTTCCATTCTTTGTGATTATTTATTTTTTCGCTATCAAAAATTGGAATATCAACAATATAATTATTATCTTGTTGTTTTTCATCAAATAAATAATCATATTTAAATGATATTAATTTAATATCAATATTACCATCTATACAATGTAAAAAATTACGATAACATTTTGTTTTGATTAAATTAGTATTTGAATTTTCTTTTCCTAAAACAATATCATAATTAAACCAGTTTGTATAATTTGGTCTTAAATAAGTATCATTTTTATATAAATTATCATAAATTTCACTATCTTTTAAAAAAACTTCATTATTTTCTGAAATACCAACAATATTGTTTGATGGATCAAAATAATTAGAAATAGCTATATTTTTATTAACAACATTAATATCATATTTATTATAATTAGTAATATTTATAAGATTCATTTTTTCTTCTTCTGGATTGATGCCATAATTATATATGAAAGGTTGTCTAATATCACACATATTTTCAAATTGTTTTTTGCTTAAAGTTTCTAAATAACTAATTTCATTGGTATGATTTTTTTTCAAGTGAAAAATAATATGTAAATATAATAATAAAATTATAAAAAATATAATAAGAGCGTATAAGTAATCAAACATATTATATTTTAATACTAATCAATAATCACATTTTAAACTTAAAATATTTACTTTTTTTTATATGTATAAAATATCTATATAAAGTATGATATGCACATTTTTTGATTCTAATTATGGATATAATTCAAATGTACGATTGGGAAAAATTTATTCTTTAACAACAAGAGATACATTACGTTATTTATTAGAAGTACATAGAGATTTAATAGACAAAACATTTTGGATGAAAATATTTATTAAAAAAGTAAAATCATATTACAAAAAAGTAATATTATGTAAAAAAATACAACCAAGACATATTCATTTAGTTTTATTAGGTATATTAAGTTGGAATCAAATATTTTATGTAATAGAAAATGATATTGATGTTAATAATAATATTATATATCTTCGTCATCGTCAATACTTGGCGCCAAAAATATTTTAAAACTACAATTATCATCAATTAGATATTTTAATTCAAGTGGATATTCTTTACTCTGTTGTATTTGTATTAATTTGCATACTTTATTAAATTGAGACATTTTTTGTAAAAATTTCATATTAAATGAATTACTAAAATTAGTATCTTCAACTATTTCATATTCCTCAATTACTTCTTGATCTATTTTTACCTCCATGTTTGTTTCTGTACCTTTCGAATACAAAATTATATTATCATCACTGAATTTAAAAGATATTGTACTATAATCAAATAAAGCAAAACTATCAATAATATTTTTATAATCTTTATAATCAATACTAAATGTTACATCATATTCTTGATCAGGAATTCCCAACGTTTCTGTATCAATATCAATAAGAGGTAATTGGAAATATTTTTCATAATTATTTTTATCATTTTCTTGATTTAAAAAGTCAATATTAAGTTTATCATTATCATCTTCTTGATATAATTTTAAATATTGGTTTTCATTTTTTACACTTAGAATTTTTGATAATATATTTGTATTAATACCAAATGTTACAGTTTCATTAACATTGTATTCATCGAACCATTCTTTATTTATAATCAATTCAAAAACAATAATATGTGAAGAATCCATACCTTGTAAATATAAATTTTCATTATTAAATGTTAATACAAATGAATCTGTAAAAATTTTTATTTTTTTAAAAATTTCAACAAATATATTACCTTTATTAATATCTTTTACAATTACTTCCATTTTAATTTTTAGTAATATATATTTTTATATAATTAAATCAATTTTATATAAAAATAATTTATTATTCATTTAAAAATTTTAACATGCTATTAATATGTTTTTTTTCTTCTTCATTAAAATTTACATAATAATCCATATTTAATTCATCAATATTACATTTTTTTTTGGATATATTTGTTATATCTTTTACAATATCTTTTATAATATCATTTTGTTCATTATTTTTTATTATATTTTTAATTTCTAATACTTCATGGTAAATATCTAAAGTATAATTTTTAAATTTTTCAAAATCATTATTTAAATTTATAACATAATCATTATTTTTAATATTAAATTTTTCATTTTCTTTTGATAATACTAATAATACATTTTCCATTTTTTCTTCTAATTCAACCATTCTTTTTTTCATATTAATTACGTGTGTATTCTTATTAATTTTATCAAAAATATCATTTAATTCATTAATTTTTAAATCTAATTCATTCGTTTTTTTATTTAATAAAGATATTGATTGTGTTAATCCTAAATTATTATTATTATTATCATTCGATAATTGGAGTGGAGCATTTTTATTATTATTTTTATTATTATTATTATTATTATTATTATTATTTAATATAAATCCCTTTTGAAGCATTTTTATTTATATTGTTATATTTTTTTTATCATTATATCGTATATAATGAAAAATTTTATGAATTTTATACAAAAAAATTACTTTAACAAAAAAGTTATGTATTTATTAATATTATGTATAGTTTATACATTAATATATTTTACTTTAGATGATTCACATTTTAGTGGTGTAAATAAAGTAGAAGAAACAATTAAAGATGAAGTATTGAAAAAAAATGTAGACAAACAAGTATCATTAAATACAATTGATTCATTTAAAAATAAAAAAAGTAGTCCATCAAATAATAATTTTAATAAAGAAATAGAAAAAGATATTGCTATTGATAAAAAAGCAGCAGAGGTACAAGATGATGTAGAAAAACAAGAATTGGATCCTTCACAAATTCAACCAAGTTTATTTCAACAAATTTTTAATAGATTCTATTTTGCAATTACAACAGGTTGTTTATTAGGTTATGGTGATATTTATCCTATTACAAATATATCAAAATTTTTGTCTTTAACACAATCATTGATGACAGTATCATTAATATTATCTTAATTCTTAATTCTTAATTAACTAACTTAAAGATAAATACAATACTATTATTATAATGGAAGTTGCTTCAGAAAGTAATGTTGCGCTAAAAAAAGATTTTGATTCTTCAAAATCATATATTGGTGCTGTCAAATGGTTCAGTAGTACCAAAGGATTCGGTTATGTTACCGTAAAAGAGGGACCTCTTCTAGAAGAAGATATTTTTACTCATCATTCAGTAATTAATTTAGAAGAAAATAAATATAAATATCTTGTTCCTGGTGAATATGTACATATTCAAGTAATGGACTGTAAAAAAGAAGGACATTTGTATCAAGCTGCTTTAGTTAAAGCTCCTTGTGATAATGGAAAATTAATGTGTGAAGTAAGAGTAAATAAACCACGTGTAAACAAAGGTTATAGAAATGATGAAAATCTAGAATAAATTATTCATTATTAAAAGATATTAAATAGAATATAATTATTTTATCTAATATGAGTGAACTTTATGAAGAAATGTCTTCAAATGAAGAAGAATATATATTATGTAAAAATATGAATTGTGAAAGGTTTCCTCCAGATTGGGATGAAAAAGAAGATACAATAGATAATTATCAAGGAAGTCAATGGCAAAAATGTAGTATATGTATTGGATATTTTAATGATGATGGATTATGTGATATTTTATTTATAGAAGAAGAGCCAAACAATTATAATCATAGTTGTGATTTATGTGGAAAAACAAAAAATATAGTTCAAATGAAAGGAACAGGGCAATATATTTGTGGTAATGCTTGTGATGAAAGTGATAATGAGAGTGACAGTGAGAGTGACAGTGATAGATAATAAATTAATATAACATATATATATTATTTAATTTATATATGTTAACTCGTAAACAAAAATGGTATAGAGTGAAAAATAATTATTTAAAATTATCAATATTTAATTATGAAAAAAAAAATATAAATTTTGTACCACGAGAAAAATTAGAAAAAAAAATACATAAATCTGTTACCTTTTCAGAAAAAGTAATATTATTTTATTATTAACTATTTTTTATCATTATCATCATATGTATATTTTCTTGTATAATATTTTAATGGAACAGTTTGATCAAGATATAATTGAGTTGTTTTACCAGGGACATCTGAATTTCGTGATGATTTAGAATTATCTATTCCTCTAGGTTGTAAATTATTAAAAATTAATGTATTATTTTGTCTAGGTAAATTTAAATTATTTGGATTTGTTGTATTAGAATCGCTATTTGCACTTTGATTACTAAAAGCAATACCTCTACAATTTGTTCTTCCTTTAAGCATATTTGTAAATTTATTTTTATCACTATCTTGAAAAGCATTATTATTATATTTCAATGTTTCTGCTTTTCTTCGCATATTATATTCTTCAAATGTATAACTATAATCGTGTGGAGTATTTTCAAATCTTTCCCAGCTTCTATTTGGTTTGTTAAATGTATTAATATCACAAATTGAAACACCTACACCTAATAATGCTTCAGCTGTAATTGCCGATGATTGTACTGCTGTTAAAGCATCAGTACTATAACCACCTTCTAAAATTTCATTTACAGTATAATTTTCTGCTATAGCACTATTTAATTCGAAACTAAAATTATAATAATCAGTTGTTGTAAATCCACTGTCTTTCAAAACAGCTACAGTATAACCTGCATTGTATAATTCTAATAAATTATAATATTGCTTCAAATCATTTATATTTAAACTATAACTAGCATTTAAATTATAACCTAATGTATTACCATCATATCCTGTTAAATCTGATACTACTGATGAAAAAGTATTTATTGGTGCATGTAAATCTAATAATTCACTTTTTTGATAAAAAGTTAATGTTGTTCCAATTAATCCAGACGCTCTTGAAATTTCAATAATATTATAACCACCATTATAAAGATCTAATGCAGTGAATCCAGTTACAAGTAATAAATGTCTTATTTCAGTATTACTGTTTAAAGATTCTAAATTTGTACTACTTTCACCAGTTTGTTTAATATAACTTACATTTATTTTAACAGGGCTATAAAAAAAATTTATTGCTATTTTACCTGATCCTAATTTTGCTGCGTTATTTTCAGCAATTGATATAGGACCTAATGTATTGTAATCATATATAGAAACTAAATCTGCAACGGTAAATGTAATTGTATTATTATTTCTTCCATTAAAAGCATTTACAAAATTACTTGCTTCATATCCTGAATTTGATAAATCAAGTAATGAATATAGTTGTCCACCGCTATCTTTTAATAAATTATTTACAGGATAATTTGTTGCGAATAAACCACTTGCTGGTATATTATCTTCGTATAATTCACGTGATGTAAATGATGTTAAATCAAATTGACTTGGTAAATATCCTTGTGATATTAATGTGTTATAAGAATAACCTTTTAGTAAATCAATTAAATCATTTCCAGTATAATTAAATCTTAAATCGTATGAATTATAACCAGCAATAGCTAATTCATCAACATTATCAGTTGTTAATAATCCTGAATTACTTAATTCATTAACAGAATAACCAGCATTAAACACATCTTGTAATAAATAATTTGAAGGTATAAATTTACTTGGTGGATAGTTTCCAATATTTTTTAATTCTATAATTGTAAAACTAGCATCATAATATTGATTAATAGGAAATTCAGCAATAATTATATTAGCACGATTATAATAAGCTAATAAATTACTAACATTATATGGTGAACTACTATAATTATAATCACTAACTGGTATATTTATACTTAATAAATCATTTATTGTATATGAAGCATCTATTATTGATTGATTTGTATATATATTTGAAATATCAAATACAGTATAATTACCGATTATATTTAAATCAAACGCACTATAGTTACCATTATTATATTCTGTTACACTAAATCCGGATTGAATTATTTCTTCTTTAGAATAAATATTTTTCAATAAATTAATATTATATTCTCCACTTTGCGCTAAATATGAAGCACTTATATCATTGTTGAATAAATCTTGTACACTATAACCTCCATCAACTATTTCTTGTATTGTATACTTTGAACGATTACTTATATCAGTAACATAACTTATGTCTATTAAATTACTAACATCAAGTGTTTTATAACGTACACTACTTATATCATAATTACCTAATGTTCTTAATTCTGTTATTGAAAAACTTGCATCATGATAATTATTAATAGGAAAATTAGATAATATTATTTCTTGTTTTGTATATGCTTCTTGTAATTGAATTAAATCATATTTGTTTGTAATTTTAAAATCTACTACAGTGAAACCAGAATTACTTAAATCTAAAACATTATATGAACCCTCAAAAATATGTAAATTTGAATAACTAGTATCTAATAATTGATTTATTGTTTTATTACCTATTATATTTAAATCAATTGTAGGTATTTTTGAGTCAAAAAATGTATTTATTGGAAAATTCTTTTGTAATATATAAGAAATATCATTAGCTATATGTAGATTACTAGAAAAATCATTACGATTAATTGCTAATGAAATATCTCTTGCTAATAATAATGATGATACATCAGTAACATTACGATAATGTCCATAATATGGATACAAATCAATTATTTTATATGAACTATTCGGGAAAGAATTATAAAAAAACCAACTAATGTATGATTCATTAAATCCACCAAAATAAATTTGAGATATATCATAACCACCATTTAAAATATTAGATATACTGAAATATTGTTGATTATTAAATATTGTACTTACATCTCGGTTTCCTATTGTATTAAATTCAAATACTGTGAAAGAACCATCAACAGCCAATTCTTGAAAAGTGTAATTAGTATCATTTAGTAATATATCAGCATCATAAATTAATTTTACAACAGATAAATCATAACCAAAACTACTTGCAGCAAAAATATTGGGATGAAATGACGCATCATAATAAGCAGATACATCATAACCTGCATCTAGTATATTTCCAAATGAATATAATGTAAAAGGTGGAGGTAAATCACTAATGTCAATCAAATTTTGTGGATGTTTACTTACATAACTTAGATCTACAAAAAAACTAATATTTTTATTTCCTAATGTTTTTAATTCTATTGGAGTATACTCATTACCATTACCATCAGGTAAACTGGATGTTGTAGGCGCATTATAAAAATCCTCTAATGTAAAATTAGATTGTAATATTGTTGTAGGAGTAAATACATCTTGTATATTTGAATTTAAAGTATAAGTAGGTATTAATTCATTCAATTGATAATTATTATCATATAACTCTCTTACACTAAATGAAGCATCTATAATTTCTTGTCTACTATAAGAAACATCTGTAAATTGACTAACACTAACATCCCTGTATAAATTAATATCAAATGTACTAAAACCAGCATCTTTATAATTTTGTACAGAAAAAGAACTATCTGTTAATATTACGTCTAATGGATAAACACCACAAACATCAAAAATAGAATAATTTGTATTTAAATAAAAAAACTTCATTTGAAAGGACGCATCATATAATTCTTGAGTTGTAAATGAAGCATTTAATATAGATAACCTAGAATAACTAGAATCTACTAATTCATTAGCATTTCTATTGCCAATTACTTTTAATTCACTTGGTGTAAATGTAATTCCAGAATCATAATTATAATAACTATTTATTGGATAATTACCAATTAATATTTCATTTTCACTATATCCACCAGTAAATAAATCATTTATTGTATAATTTTGATGCAATTCTTGTGCTGTATAATTTAAACGTAGATAATCACTTATATTATATGATCCATCAACTATTTGTTGTCTAGAATAACTAGAGTCTGTAAAAAAATCAATACTTTTATTACCATTAAAATGTAAATCGTATACTGTATAACCTAAACCATTACCTCCATTAGCATCATAAAATTTATTTACATTATAATTTGTATTTTTTATAGTACTATATGAAAAATGTGCTGTTAATTGATCCAAAGAAAAATTACTATTTAATTCAACCAATTTAATGTAATCATTTGAGTTCTTATAACTAATATTATAAATCGAGTATATATCAAATGTAGGATATAAATAATATGGATTATAATTATTGTTACTTAAATCAATTAATGTTGGCATTGGATCAATTTCTAATAATATTTCAGGTACAGTTAAATTAGATGTTTCAGGATTTAATGTATTTAAATTTATATTATTATCGTACATAGTTTGTAAAGTAAATGCACTTCTAAGTTCAAGAACACTATATGTTGGTAGTAAATATTGTATTTTATCATTAGTTATTTCACCTATGTCTCTAATATCAATTATTGTATAATTTAAATTTTTAATATTATTTATTAAATTGGTGTTAGGTAAATGTATTAAAGCATCTTTGATTGTATAAGATGTTTCATTTAATATATTTTCTAATATATAACCACTATTATATAAATCAATTAATTCATATCCAGCTGTTTCCAATGAATTCAAAGAAATATCATTACCCATATTAAAATTTAAAATTTCATTATCATTTACAAACTTTTTAAATTTGCCATTTGTTATATCAAATTTATAAATTGTATTCGCGATATTTAAAATATCAAAATTACTAATAACAGAAGAATATACGATTATTGGATTATCATTTACAATATTTAATCTATTATTATTAAAAGAACCAACAGTATATGTAGTTAAATTTTTTGGCAAAATAATTTTATTCAAATTATTATTTATAAATGTATCTCTTTTGATTTCTGTTAAATTTTTACCTAATACAAGTTTAGTAAGATTACAATTACTAAAAGCCTCTAATCCTATATAATTTATGCTTTTAAGATCTACATTTTCTAGTGGAGTATTTTTGAAAGCGTATTCTTCAATATATTCAACATTCGAAAGACTAATATCTTTTAATGAATTATTCTCAGAAAAAGCTAATTCACCAATATAAGTTATATTTTCATGCATAATTACATTTGATAAATTATCACAATCGAAAAAACAACCAAAATTTATTCTATTTGTTAATAATGGAATTGTAATATTTGATATTAATGTTTCAGCAAACGCCATACGTTCAATCAACGTTACATTATTGTGTAAGACAATTGTAGATAAATTACTTTTATAAAATGCTGCTGTTCTTATTTTTGTTGTAATATTTTCCAAAGTGAATAATCCAGATACAAAAGATTTTCTTTTATATTTCATAGTAGTTATTTCTTTGACTTGTTCAGTAGGAGGTGTTATTATTGTACTACTAGGATCTAATATTACAATATTTACTTGTTCATTAATGCCATAAAAGTTAACTCTATAACCACCTGTAAAATTAAAATTGTTATTTTTATATACATTAACACTTTGTAAATTAATAGCATTATCAAAAGTATTATTTTTTATTGTAATTACTGTACTCGGTATTGTTATAGAACTTATAGAAGTATGACTAAAAGCATAATCACCTATTTCTATTAATCCTTCTGGTAAAATTAAATTATTTAAATTCGACATAAATGAAAAAGCATTATTTTCAATTATTTTTAATTGTGAATTTGATATATCATCAAAAGTTAGTGAAGTAATATTATCAACATTGTAAAAAGCACTCTCTTTAATAGTAATAACACTTGATGGTATTGCAAAAGAAGTTAAAGTAGTATTTGGAGGACATCTTATTAAAACAGTTTTATTTTTATTAAATAATATTCCACTTAAATCACTATAAAAATTGTTATTTCCACATACATCTATTGATTTTAACGGTTCAATATATCCAAAAGCATCATCACCAATTTCTTGAACTTTATTAGTAATTGTAATATTTTCTAAATTACTTCCATGAAAAGCATTTGTATTAATATTTGTTAAATTATCAGGAAATGATATATTCGAAATATCAGTATTATAAAACGCGTTTTCATTTATTAATGATAACTGAGAACTAGAAAATATTTCTTCGAAATAAATATTTGTTAAAGGTGTATTTATAAAAGCATTTTTTCCAATTTCGTTTATATATGGTGTAACTGTTATACTATTTAATTGTAAAGCATTAGAAAAAGCATTATCATCTATTTTTGTTATACCAGAACCAAATACAATACTAGTTATATTATTTTTTAAAATTGTATTAGAATAAGAATTTTCATTTATTATACCCGTAATCAGTAAACCAATATTTGTGTTAAAATATGTTAGTGATTCAGTGAAAAAACTAATATTTGGTGTATAACTTTTTAATGAATATCTAGAAATTATATTTGTTGCGTTTAAAAACATATCATTAAAATTTGTAACATTCGAAACATTTAATGCACGAATATCAATATCTAATGATGATGCATTATTAAACATATTACTCATATTTGTTACTAAATTTGTATTCCATGATAAAATATTTTGATTAAAAGATGTAGCATTTCTAAACATATTTTCCATATTAGTAACATTTGATACATTCCAATTTCCAATAGGTGAATTAAATGTAGTTTTATCTTGAAATAAACCACTCATATCAGTAATATTTGAAACATTCCATTTATTAATATCACCATAATATCTTTTAAAAAATATAGGGTCTATTAACCATTGATTAATATTATTATTTAAATGTGTATTATCATTAATTAAAAAAGTAAAAAAATCACTTGATGGAGTATTTCCAACATTATATAATGTTTTAAATGTATTTGCATCTTTAAACATATCTATAAAATTTGTTACATTTGTGACATCCCAACTGCGTATATCTATATTAAAATTATTATTGTTATTAAACATTTCACTTAAATTCGTAGCATTTTCAGTATTCCACATTCGAATACTTTGATTAAATGAAGAATCTTTGAACATTTTAGAAAAATCAGTTACATTTGATACATTCCAACCACTAATATCTTGGTTAAAATGTGTTCCTGAAAACATAGAAGACATATTTGTAGCACTCGATACATTCCAACTTGAAATGTCTTGATTAAATGAAGAATCTTTAAACATTGAAGAAAAATCTGTCACATTTGATACATTCCAACCGGATATATCTTTAATAAAAGAAGACGCACCTGAAAATATAGAAGACATATTCGTAACAGATGAAACATTCCAGTCATTTATATTTTGATTAAATGATGTTGCATCTTTAAACATAGAAGAAATATTTCTAGCACTTGATAAGTTCCACCCACTAATATCTTTATTAAATGATGTAGCACCTTCAAACATACTACTTAAATTTGTTACATTTGAAGTATTCCATAGATATAAATTTGAATTAAATGTATTTTTATTTTTAAATATTTCACTCAAATCAGTAATATTTATTATATTCCAACGTATAATATCACCATATATATCAATAGCATTACTTTCATTTGTTATCCAATCATTTATTGAATTTACTAATTCTGTTTTATTATTAGGTATATATGTTATAAAAAAATTGATTAATGGTGTATCACCAATAACATATGTATCTTGAAAATTAGTTGCCCCTTTAAACATATCAGTAAAATCTGTTACATTTATAACATGCCATTTACGTAAATCTTTATTAAATGTAGAATTATTTTCAAACATATTACTCATATTTGTTACACCAGATACATCCCAATCATCTAAAGGTTGATTAAACGAAGTGGTATCTTTAAACATTGAACTCATATTTGTAACCTTAGTAACATTCCAATGATTGATATTTTGATTAAATATACTAGCACCATTAAACATATTTTCCATATTAGTAACATTTGAAACATTCCAATTAGTAATATTTGAATTAAAGTTATTTCTATTTTGAAATAATCCACTCATATCTGTAATATTTGACACTTCCCATGTATTTATATTTCTATAATTGGTATTTGCATCAAGTTGATTATTTATCCAAAGATCTACAGCTGTTTTTAAATTATTATTATCTTTAAAATAACTATTCCAGAAAGCGATTGTTGGTGTATCTTCAATGATAAATTTTGCTTTAAATAAATAAGAATTCTGAAACATATTTGTAAAATCAGTAACATTGGTTACATCCCAATTTCTAATATCTTGATTGAATGCAGAAACATTATTTAACATTGAATTCATATTAGTAACATTTGAAACATTCCAATCTTTAATATTTTGATTAAATGAAATTGCATTTCTAAACATATTTTCCATATTTGTAACATTTGATACATTCCAACCACTTATATCTTGATTAAAAGATGAACAACCTGTAAACATTAGATTCATATCTGTAACATTAGATGTATTCCAATTAGAAATGTTAGAATTAAACGATTGTCTATTAAAAAATAATCCACTCATATCTGTTATATTTGATACTTCCCAAATATCAATAATTCCATATGTTACTAAAGAAGTTGATTCATCATTAAAGAAAAGATTTACAGCATTTTTTAAATCAATATTATTTGTGAAATATCTATTCCAAAAAGCGTGACTTGGTGTATCACTAATATTATAAGTATTTTTAAATGTGTTCGCACCATTAAACATATCTATAAATTTATTTACATTTGAAACTTCCCATAATCTTATTTCATTATTAAAATTACTAGCACCTTTAAACATATTTGTCATATCAGTAACATTTGTTGTATCCCAATTATTAATATATGAATTAAATGTAGTTTTGTTTAAAAATATTCCGCTCATATCAGTAATATTGGAAACATTCCAACTATTAATTATATCATATTTAATTATACTAGCTGTTTCATCAGCAATCCATTCATTAATAGCAGTTTCTAATTGAGATTTATTTACGAAATAACTATTCCAAAAACCTCTTGTTGGTGTAATTGGTGCTCCAAATAAATTTATAAATGCGTTAGCTCCATTAAACATATTAGAAAAATTATTAACATTATTTATATCCCAGTTTCGAATATACGTATTAAACGTTACATTATTTAAAAACATACCAGACATATTGGTTACATTAGAAACATTCCAATCACTTATATTTGGATTAAAAGATATATCTTTAAACATACCACTCATATCTGTAACACTAGAAACATTCCAACCACTAATATCTTGAGTAAATGAAATAGCTCCATCAAACATGTTACTCATATTGTTTACATTTGATGTATTCCAATTAGTAATATTAGAATTAAATGTAGTTTTATTTTGAAATAAACCACTCATGTCTGTAATATTTAAAACATTCCATGTATTAATATCTCCATATGTTATTTGTGTTGAATCAAAATTAGATATCCAAGCATTTACTGCTGTTTTTAAAATATTATTATCTGTAAAATAACCATTCCAAAAACTTTGATCAGGTGTATTAGAAACATTAAATGTTGTTTTAAACGGTGAAGCACCATTAAACATTTGAGCAAAAGTAGTGACTTTAGTAATATCCCATTTTCGTATATGTTGATTAAATACAGAATTACTACGAAACATACTTTCCATATTAGTTACAGAAGATGTATTCCAATCACCTATTGGTTGATTGAATGATGTATCTCGAAACATACTTGACATGTTAGTTACATTTGATACATTCCATCCACTAATATCTTGATTAAATAAACTTGCACCATAAAACATTTCTGCCATATTTGTAACAATTGAGACATTCCAACTGGAAATATTTGAATTAAATGTAGTTTTATTTTGAAATAAACCACTCATGTCTGTAACATTGTATACGTTCCATGTATTAATATCTCCATATGTATTAGTCGCAGTTGATTGATTGGATATCCAAGCATTTACTGCTGTATCTAAATCTGTTCTATTTGAAAAATAACTATTCCAGAAAAATGTTGTTGGTGTAATTGGCGCTCCAAATGAATTTATAAATGTGGTAGCACCATTAAACATATTAGTAAAATTAATAACATTATTTACATCCCAACTCATAATGTCTTGATTAAATGAGCTAGCACCATTAAACATATATGTCATATTAGTTACATTAGACACATTCCAATTGGAAATATTTGAATTAAATGTAGTTTTGTTTAAAAATAATCCACTCATATCTGTAACACCAGATACATCCCATGTATTAATATCTCCATATGACAGATCTGTATTTGTTTGATCGATTATCCAAGCATTTACTACTGTTTCTAATTCTGTTTTAGTTGTAGGTGTAAAAGGTAAATCAAAAAAACTGGCTGTTGGCGTATCAGGAGCATTGTATTGATTTTTAAATGCTGTAGCACTATCAAACATATCATCAAAATCTGTAACATTACTAACATCCCATAATCTTATTTGTTGATTGAATAATGATGCATCACGAAACATTTCTTCCATATTAGTCACATTAGACACATTCCATTGGGAGATGTCCTGATTGAATGCTGATGCTTGATAAAACATATGCTTCATATCAGTGACCTTAGACACACTCCATTGAGTGATGTCCTGATTGAATGATGATGCCATCCCAAACATTCCTCTCATGTTAGTGACATTAGATACATTCCATTGGGAGATGTCCTGATTGAATGATGATGCAACCGCAAACATAAGTTCCATGTCAGTTACATTAGACACATTCCAATTGGAAATATTTGAATTAAATGTAGTTTTCATATAAAATAATCCATTCATTTCTGTAACACCAGATACATCCCATGTATTAATATCTCCATGCATGGAGGCAGTATTAGATTCATTAGATATCCAATCATTTATTGCTATTTCCAGAGAAGTTTTAGTTGTAAAAACACCAGGAACAGATGGAGTATGACCAAAATGACTAGTTGGAGGAGTATAATTTAAACCATTATATAAATTGAGTAAAGCGTCCGCATCACGAAACATATCAGTTAAATTCACACTTGGATTTATAATCCAGTTTCTTATTTCCTGATTGAATGCTCTTGCATCCTCAAACATATCTTCCATATCAGTAACATTAGACACATTCCAATATCTAATAGGTTGATTAAAGTCGTAAGCATGATCAAACATTTCTTTCATACTAGTCACATTAGACACATTCCAACCACTTATGTCTTGATTAAATACTATAGCACTTGCAAACATTCCTGTCATATTAGTAACATTTGATACATTCCAATTAGAAATATTAGAATTAAATGTAGTTTTGTTTAAAAATAATTCACTCATATCTGTAATACCAGATACATCCCATGTATTAATATCTCCATGCAAGGAGGCAGTATTAGATTCATTAGATATCCAATCATTTATTGCTATTTCCAGAGAAGTTTTAGTTGTAAAAACACCTGGAGGAGAATAAAGAAAAAAATTACTTGTTGGTGTATCTTGTACATTATATGTTGTTTTAAATAATGAAGCGCTTCTAAACATATTAGTAAAAGTTGAAACATTACCCACATCCCAACGACGTATTTCTTGATTAAATACAGTATTATCTCTAAACATACTGTTCATTTCAGTTACTTTAGATGTATTCCAATAACCAATATTTGAATTAAATGATGTCTCTCTAAACATAGATCTCATAGTTGTAACGTTTGAAGTATTCCATCCACTAATATCTTGATTGAATGATGTTGCTTGTTGAAACATATCTTCCATATCTGTAACATTAGACACATTCCAATTAGAAATATTAGAATTAAATGTAGTTTTACCTTGAAATAAACCATTCATATCTGTAATACCAGATACATCCCATGTATTAATATCTCCATATGTATTAGTCGCAGTTGATTGATTGGATATCCAAGCATTTACTGCTGTATTTAAATCTGTTCTATTTGTAAATGCGTATGACATTATTTTTTTTATAATATAAATTATAAATAATAAAAAAATCGAAAATGTAAATATAAAAACATATTAATAAAGTTAATAATAATGAAAGTTTTGGTGTTTGATACAGAAACAACTGGTATAATAAAAGATACTATGACAGATTTAAATGATTATCCTCATATTGTACAATTAAGTTATATTGTATATGATACTATAAAAAAAAATGTTGTAGAATGTTGTGATTTTATTATAAATCATAAAAATAAATTTAAAATACCAGAAGAATCAACAAAAGTACATGGAATTACTAATGAAATTAGTTTTAATCAGGGTGTTAATATAAAAAAAGCTTTAAAAAGTTTGTTAGATTCATTGAATAATGTAAATTATTTAGTTGCACATAATCTAAATTTTGATAAAAAAATGATTGAAGTAGAATTATCAAGACTAGGATTAGATGGACCAAAAATGATTAATAAAATAATTTATAATTTAGAAGATTTTTGTACAATGAACAAAAGTAGATATATATGTAAAATTGATACAGGTAGAAAAAACTCAATAGGAAGAACTATTTATAAAAATCCTAAACAAAGTGAATTACATCAACATTTATTTGGAACAACACCTGTTAATTTACATAATTCATTAAATGATGTATTAGTATGTCTAAGATGTTTCATTATGTTACAATTTAAAAGAGATGTTTGTGATTATAGTGAAGAATTAAAAATTATGTTAAAATCAAAAGTAAATATATAATCATTATATATAATGGGTGAAAAAAGTGAAAATAAAGAAAATGGAAGAACATGGTTAGATAAATGGAGATATACATTATACACTACTTTTTTATTTTTAATTGTAGTTAATCCTTTTACATATAAACTAGTAAACACATTATTAGGTTCTATTACAAAAATATCAGATAATACTGGTTGTCCAACAACAAATGGAATGTTAATTCACGCTGTAGTGTTTACATTACTTTTGAGAGGAGTTATGGAGTTACCTATTTAATACAAATTAATTTATATTTAATTATATATAATTTAAATATAAATTTAAAAATAAAAATATAAAATTATAAAAATGTTTTTTAAACAAAAAAGAATTATCAAGAATGTAAAATATTTTTCGTCATTAAAAGAAACACTTAAACCAATGATTGAAAATCGAAAAAATATGAATATAGCTCCTGAAATTTTGAATATTGATCATGTAAATGAATTATGTCTTTTATTAAAAACAAATAATAATGACAGTAAATTTTTAGTAGATTTATTTAAAAATAGAATAAGTCCTGGGGTAGATGAAACAAGTAAAATAAAAGCAGAATTTTTACACAATATATGTATTAACAATGAAGAATCACCTTATATTGATAAAAAAGAAGCAATAAAAATATTGGGAACAATGCAAGGAGGTTATAATATTCAGCCACTAATTTCAATGTTAACAGATAGCAAATATGGAAAATATGCTGCACATGAATTATCAAAATTAATATTAATATTTGATTATTATTATGATGTTGAAAAATTGGCAAAAGAAGGGAATAAAAATGCTTTAATGGTTTTAAATTCTTGGGCTAATGCTGATTGGTTTAATTTTAAAGAAGAAGTTCCTGAAAAAGTTACATTAACCGTATTTAAAGTTTCTGGAGAAACTAATACAGATGATTTATCACCTGCTGTTGATGCATGGAGTAGACCAGATATACCTTTACATGCATTAAGTATGTTAAAAAATGATAGAGAAGGTATTATTCCAGATAAACCAGGAGAAATAGGACCTGTAAATATTATTAATAATTTAAAGAAATTAAATAATCCTATTGTTTATGTTGGTGATGTAGTTGGTACAGGTTCAAGTAGAAAAAGTGCAACAAATAGTATATTATGGTATTTTGGTAATGATATACCATATGTACCTAATAAAAAATCAGGTGGTTATTGTATAGGTGGTAAAATAGCGCCAATATTTTTTAATACAATGGAAGACAGTGGTGCATTACCAATAGAAATGCCTGTTGATAAATTAAATATGGGTGATATAATTGATATATATCCTTATGAAGGTGTTACAAAATTTAATACAACTAATGAAGTAGTATGTAATTGGAATTTGAAATCACCTGTTATTTTAGACAGTGTTAGAGCTGGTGGAAGAATAAATTTAATAATAGGTAAGGGGTTAACATACAAAGCTCAAAATTATTTTGATAAAAAATATACTTCTTATTTTAGAAAAAATGATATTATTAAAGAAGATAATCCAAAGTATACATTAGCGCAAAAAATTGTTGGTAAAGCTTGTAATAGCGAAGATGGAGGTATATTACCTGGTAATTATTGTGAACCAATAGTAACAACAGTTGGTTCACAAGATACAACTGGACCAATGACAAGAGATGAATTGAAAGATTTAGCTTGTTTAGGTTTTACAAGTGATTTAGTAATGCAATCTTTTTGTCACACAGCAGCGTATCCAAAACCAATTGATGTAATTACACATAATACATTACCTGATTTTATTAATAATAGAGGTGGAATATCACTTAAACCAGGTGATGGTATTATACATAGTTGGTTAAATAGAATGTTGTTACCAGATACATTAGGAACTGGTGGAGATTCTCATACTAGATTTCCTATTGGGTTATCTTTTCCAGCTGGTTCAGGTTTAGTAGCATTTGCTGCTGCAACAGGAATAATGCCATTAGATATGCCTGAATCAGTATTGGTTAAATTTACAGGTGAAATGCAACCAGGAATTACATTAAGAGATCTAGTACATGCGATACCTTATTATGCTAAAAAAGAAGGTCAATTAACAATTGAAAAAAAAGGAAAGAAAAATGTTTTTAATGGAAGAATATTAGAAATTGAAGGATTACCTAATTTAACATGTGAACAAGCTTTCGAATTATCAGATGCTAGTGCAGAAAGATCAGCAGCTGGTTGTACAATAAAATTAAATAAAGAACCTATTATAGAATATTTAAATTCAAATATATCATTATTAAAATGGATGATTAAAAACGGTTATCAAGATGAAAGAACTATTAATAGAAGAATAGAAAATATGGAAAAATGGATTAAAAATCCTGTTTTAATGGATGCAGATAAAGGAGCTAAATATGCATATGAATTAACAATTAATATGAATGAAATAACAGAACCTATATTATGTGCTCCAAATGATCCGGATGATGCTAAAACTTTAAGTGAAGTACAAGGAGATAAAGTGGATGAAGTATTTATAGGTAGTTGTATGACAAATATAGGTCATTTTAGAGCAGCTGGTAAATTACTTGATAGTTTCAATGGTCAATTAAATACACGTCTATGGATGGCACCACCTACTAAAATGGATGAAAAAAAATTAATGGATGAAGGTTTTTACTCTATTTACAGTAAAGTTGGAGCACGAACAGAAATGCCAGGTTGTTCATTATGTATGGGTAATCAGGCACGTGTTGCTGATAATGCAACTGTTCTCTCTACATCTACTAGAAATTTTCCAAACAGATTAGGTAAAGGAGCAAATGTTTATTTAGCTTCTGCTGAACTTTCAGCTATTACAGCAATTGAAGGAGAGATACCAAATAGAGAAACATATTTAAAATATTATCAAAATATTGAAAACAAAAAAACAGAAATTTTCAATTATATAAATTTTGATAAATTGGAAGAATATATTTAAAAAAAATAAAATTATATATTTTTAAATATTATCAATGTCTTCAAATAAAAAAATAATTGTAGAAACTATGAAAAAATTATACTCTAAAAAATTAATTAGTGCTCGTGATGGAAATATAAGTTTTAAGCCAAAAAATGAAAATTATTTTTACATATCAGCTGGTTCTGTTAAAAAAAAAAATATTAATGAAGATCAAATAATAAAAGTTGATTTTAAAGAATTATATAACAATACTTATTCATTAAATTATGATAAAAATTACAAATATTTGCCTTCACGTGAAATATATATGCATTCATATTTACAAACATATCACTATTTTAAAAATAAAGATAATTTTGTTGTTCATGCTCATCCTCCAAATATTATTTCTTATATAGGAATCAATAAAAGTTATGAATTAAACAATATAAAAAAAACATTTCCTGAAATAAATGTAGGTAATATAGGAAAAAATGTTAAATATTATGATGCTGGTAGTAATGAATTAGCATTAAATTCATTTAATAGTTTATATCAAAATGATATAGTAGGTTTACAAAGACATGGATCTTTATCTATTGGCGATGATATTGATAAAATAATAGAAGACATTGAAACATTAGAATATTATATTGATATTGAATTAAATTATAAATATTAGTGTAGTTCATCATTAATCTTTTTCTTTAGTTTACCAATTGCTTGTCCAGGATTTAAACCTTTTGGACATGTATTTGAACAATTCATAATAGATTTACATCTATATAATTTCATAGCATCATCTACATATTCCATTCTTTCTTTTGTATTTTCATCACGTGAATCTTCAATCCAACGATAAGCTTGCATTAAAACAGCAGGACCTAAATATTGATCAGAATTCCACCAATAACTTGGACATGATGTTGAACAACATGCACATAATATACATTCATACATACCGTCTAATTTTCTTCTGTCTTCAATAGTTTGTAAATGACCATTTTTATCTTTATTTGATGAATGTAACCAAGGTTTTATTTCTTTGTATTGTTTATAAAAATTTTTCATATCCGGAATTAAATCTTTAACAATTGGCATATGTGGCAACGGATAAATAGACATTTTTTCTTTCATAGGAGTTAAACAAGCTAATGTATTTTTTCCATTAATATTCATAGCACATGAACCACAAATTCCTTCACGACAAGATCTTCGAAAACCTAATGTTTTATCTACATCATTTTTTATATAAACTAAAGCATCTAATACCATTGGTCCAAAATTACTATTATCTAATTTAAATGTATCTATTTTACTTTTACCTTTTTGATTTCTATAAATGCGAAGTGTTGAAAATGTTTTATTAATAAATTTCATATATTTATATGATATTTATTCTTTAATTTTTATTACACAATGTATTAAAATATCCCATACTAGCAAAAATATGTAACCCCAAGGAAGAATACCTTGTTAATCTTGAAATATTTTTTATTTTTACATAATCGGTTATAATACAAGATGTTGAAACATATGAATGATAAGCAATATTTACAATATTTAAACTGTTAAAAAATTTTTCTGTAATATGATAAGATTTTTTATTACACATATATGAAGATAACATCAAAGGAATTAATAATTTCGAAGATTTATGATAATTTTTCAAAAAAAACATATTTTTTTCTGGTATCAAAATATTATTCATTATAATGTATTAAAAATAACTTTTTAAATAAAAATAAATTATATGAAAAAAAATATTTCACCACATGTTAATATTTATAAATTTCCTATTACAGCTATTTCTTCAATTGTAACAAGATTGTCAGGGTTATATTTAACAGGTTTATTTATTGGAGTAGGTATAAATCAATTTGATAATAATAAACATTTATTAAATTATTATAAAAAATTAAATAACACATCAAAAGAAGTTATAAATTATTCAATAATTTTACCATCTGTATATCATACATATGGAGGATTACGTCATTTTATATGGGATAAATATCCTAGTTTATTAACAAATAAATTAGTCGCAAGATCTTCATTAGGAATATTTGGTATAACATTTGTTACATCTTATATTGTAAATAATAATTGTAAAATTTATCAACAAAAATATTAAACTTCAGGGTCAATAATAGAAAATAATAATAAGTATCTTATTCCACTTGTTATTTTTCTTCCACCATGTGGATGTGTTACACCACCTGGATAAAATAATACATCTCCAACTCTACCATTGACTAACTTTTTTTCCATTGGAAAAAATGTACCGCCACCTTCAAATTCATCATTTAAATATATAATTACAGGTATTTGTTCATTATCAATATGAATATCCATTTTAGCTTCTTTTACATTCTTTGCATCGTAACGTAAAATATATGGAGGAGAAATTTGACGTCCATCAAAATATTCAAATTTTTCATTAACAATTGGAAACAAACGTTTTTGTATATATTCCATTAAATATTTATACATATCAGGTACTTCTTTTAAATGTGCTGTCATACCTGGTTCATATTTCATATCATTATTATCTAAATGATTAGAATCTCCTTTTTTTATAAAATCATCATTATGTAATTTTTGTCTTTGATTAATGTGTTCATCATACACATCAATTATTTTATTACATAATTTTCTTGGAAAAAATGGTGTTAAATAAACTTTATTTACAACTTCCTTTACATCTAATTCAACACTACCGTAATCACCATAATCAATATTTTTATTGTTTTCTAAACCTTCTTGATTAAAAATATTATATAATGGATATCCAAAATCCTTATATGGTGTCATCAATGTTATTAATGATAGAGTTATTAGTAGTATTAATAGAAATAAAGTATAATAATCTCTATTAGTATGTGGCTTTAAATATTTTAAAAACTTCATATAAATTATATTATTATTTTATATTATAATAATAATATAATAATGGTTTATTTTTTACTATTATTTATAATACCAATAATATTATTTATTTTATATATTCATTTACAATATGATATCTATAATTTAGAAGAACAATTTCAAAATAATAATAAAAAAACACCAAAAACAGATTATGATTTTAATGCTAGTAATGTTGTTGGTCGATTTAAATTTTATAATAAATATTTTTATCCGTTAGAAAATAATATAACAGAACATGAAAAAAGATTTATATTAAATTGGATGTTAAAATTAGAATATGATGATTTTGAAAATGAAACACATATTAGTCCATTTACAATAAGTATAGTAATATTTAAAAATGGAAATATAAATAAATCTAGATTAGCAATTGGCACTAAAACAAAATTTGATTTATTTAAAAAAGAAACAAATGAATTATTAGGTAAAATGAATATTAAAATTGAACCACCTAAAGATTATAAATATTATGGTATAGCATGGGATATAGAAGATGAATTATTTAAAATTTATTTTCTTAGTGATGATAATAGTAAGATGATATGTCATATTTTAAAAATTAAAAGAAATGGTATTAATATTTTAAATGTTAAACTTAAAGATATAAAAAAATATGATGTAGATGAAAAAGTAACATTAATGCACAAAGAAGGAAAAATAGTAAAACAATTTAATCAATCATCATTGCCATTAGAATTAAGAAAAAAATACCCAAGTATAAAAAATTTAGAACAATCTTTATCTTTTAACAATATGCATTTACATCTTGATACATATAGTGAATATGATAACAAATTAAATTTATATTATGATTGATAAATTAAATATATTATTTTTATAGTAAAATATATTTAATATTAACTACAACGTAAATAAGAGTTTTTTATATTCTCTCGTTTATTTATGAATTCTAATTTCAATATATTTGTCCGAATAAAACCACCAGAAGATGTTGAGAAAACTTGTGTTTTTACAAGTAGTAATGATGATAGATCTTTATATGTTATAAATGAAAAGAGAGATATATTTAACAATAAAAAAATTATAAAAAGTCAAAGACAATTTACATTAGATAAAATTTATGATGTTAATAATACAAATGAAGATATATTTATTGATATATTTGAACCTGTTATAAATAATATAAAAAAAAATAACAATATTACTATATTTTTATATGGTCAAACAGGTAGTGGTAAAACTTTTACTAGCATAGGAAAAAATAGATATTATCCTGGTATTATTTATTATATACTAAAATATTTCAATGATAATGATAAATCAACATATCTTACTTCAGTACAAATATATAATAATAATTGTTTTGATTTATTTGATGATCATAAACCAATAAAACAATATGAAGATAATTCTGGAAAAATTACTTTTAAAAATTGTAAAAGAATGTATTTAAATGAAATAAAAACCAATGATTTAATTGCACAAATACATGAAAAAAGATTTGTTGGTATTTCTAGTGAAAATGATAACTCTAGTAGATCACATCTATTACTACAGTTATGGTATAAAAATAATTATATAAATATAATTGATTTAGCTGGTAGTGAAAAAGCAAAAAAAAATATTTGCGCTAATAAGGAAAAAATGCGTGAAAATGCTAAAATAAATGAGAGTATATTAGTTTTAAAAGAATGTATTAGAGCTTCAAAAAATAAGCAATCATATATTCCATATAGGCAAAACAATTTAACAAAAATATTAAAAGATACATTTACAGGGAATTGTGTTTCATTTATTATAGGAACAATTTCTCCAGAATTAAGAAATATAAGTGAAACTATTAATACTTTAAATTACATTAGTGATATGAAATCATTAAAAAGACAGATCTCAAATGTAAATTTAAATAGAGAAATTAGTAAAGAAGACTTTAAATTAAATGAAAATTTTTTATTACATTATTTAAAAAAATTTGAAATTTCTCATGAAGCAAAAAAAAATTTAATTAATGATTTAATCAATGATTCAAAATTTAAAAATAAAGATGAATTAAGAGGAAATATAAAAAAAGAAATAATTGAATTACAAGAATTTTTAAAATATTTGTGATTGTTTTCTCAGTTTATATATATATATAATGAATAGTCATACAAGAAGAAATTTAGATGAACTTCATAAACTTATTACAGAATCTCAAAATGGTGAGATAAGATTATTTAACTATTTAAATCGTAAAGGTTTATCAAAAGATGAAACAGAAGATGTTATAGGTAAAATTAACATTTATGTGAGAGAAAGAGGTAATATGTTTAAGCAAGTTAAAGATATATTAGGTAATACACCTTGTCAACCTATGCCTAATTTTCGTTATTTATTTTTTAAGCAACAAGATAGAAATGATTGGGCCAATTTTAGAGAAATGCAAATTTGGGTAAATAATCAAAATATTGCGCCACAATGTCATTTTTGGACAAATACACAAAGTATGCATCATATGGCATATCGTAAACATCATCCTGTAAGTAAATTAAAAGATGGTAACCTTAATAGTATATACCATTCTACTACAAATAGAACATATAAACGATGGATTGCTGTTAAATTACCAAGAAATTATAGTTTAGCTGATTTTCAATCAATTGTACTTTATAATAGATACAAATGTGGTAAATGGACTGAACATTGTGCTCAACGAGCAGGTGGGTGGCAAATGCATCTTTATAACGATAGGTGGGGATTAGAACATCAATATCCTATTATTCGTCAACGTTGGGGAACTTATAGTGCTGTGCATCGTTTTGATGGACCTGGTTTAGTAAAATATAATAAAGGTTATAGTAATGGCGAAAGTACCTCACAAATTATTAATCATCGTACACGTAGTGTTCGTAATGGTGTTAAATATTATACTATGGATAAACTTGATATGAAAGGTGTTTACGCATGTACAAATAGAAAACTTTTAAGTAGAGAAGAATGGTTAAATAAACAAAAAAAAAATATAGCAAAAAAATTAGAATTTTTATTACCTATTGAAATGAATACACAAAAAGATGTTGATATTAACACATATTATTTTAAAAATTATGGAGCATTAGCAAATGTAATGAAATACGTATTCTTTTTATTATTAGGATTAAATATTCTTTATGGTATTGATAAATTTTCACCAGTAAAAATACCAAGTATAGCAATAAATTTAGTAATATTAGTATTTTCTACATTAATGACTATTTTAATTTTCCGTGCATATCTAGATCATAGAAATAGAAGTGATTATAATTACGATAAATATGATTTTTCTAATGATAAAGCTAAGAACTTTGACGATGACGTAGAGGTTGATGAAGATGATATTGGAGGAGGTGATGAGTCAACTGAAGGTTCTGCAATGGTTAAGGATAATAATGGTTGTGAACTAGAGTTATGTAAAAATAATGAATGTTGTCCTGATGGTATGTTTTACAATGAAGTACAAGCAAAATGTATTCCAAAAGTTAATGATATGGATGTATTACTAAAATAAATAAATTAAAAAAAAAGATATTTACGTAATATATTATGGGATTTATAAGAAAAGATCTTATGCGTGAACAAAATATAGATTATCATGACATTTATATGAATGTTCATGATCGTTTTGAAGGTGATTATAAAGGATTAAGAGATGAATTAACTAATTCAACTAGAAATCGTGATATAACAAAATATTATCAAGATAGATATGTAGCTTATTATTTTTTTGTTTTAATGGCTGTTGTTTTATTCATAGTATATTTATTGTTAAGCTTACTTGAAGTTAAGAAAATACTTCCAAGTGGTTTATTAAGACCTATTATATTATTAGTAGCATCACTTTCTATTTGTTATTTAATATATCTTCGTTTAGATATTTCAAGAAGACAAAATATAGATTTTAACAAATATAAAAATAAAAGACCTGATGTATCAACAACTGGAACTGGTAGTGCTAATGTAAATATGGGAAGTTGTATTGGTCCAGAATGTTGTACATATGGAACAAAATTTGATTATGAACATAACTTATGTAGAGAAGAAAGATAATTGAATGATATATTTATAAATTAATATCTCATTCAATATTATACTAATAAATGGAAGAAAAAAAAAATATAAACCAGTATGATGATAATATAGCACTAATACAATCCACATATGATTTATTAAAACGTTCTGATATTTGTACAGTTGCTCCTGATTCTATATTTGAAAAATATATTATAAAATCAGCAAAAATACATAAATCATTAATAGATGAACATAGATTATTAGTTGCATCATGTGAATTAAACAATAATACAAAAGATGATATAAATAAAAAGGTTAAATCTATTGATTTAAGATTTAAAGGGGAAGAAGAATTAAGTAGACGAAAAGGGTTTTATCAAGGAACACAATTTTGGGCTAGAAATTACACTATTAATTTATTAGAAATAGTATATTGGACGTTATTTGTTATAATGACTGTTACTTTAACTGTAAAATCTGGATTGAACACAACATCATTGATATCTATTATAATTTTTTTTATTTATCCATATATATCATTTTATTTTATAATATATTTTATAGGTGATTCATATGATTATTTAAAAAATAATTTGAATGTTTATGATAATATTTACAATCATGTAAAATAATTTAATTTATATTATTATTAATTATAAGTAATAATATAATTTTTATTTGTTGTTCTCTACTACTACTACTTTAAGATTCGAGCTAGATTCTAAATCATCTACATCATCATCATCATCCGTTATTATTGTAACATTTTTCCATTTTTTATTAAATTTTCCAAATTTTTCATCCATTAATTTATGTAATTCTGTTTTCTTTGACATTTTTTTTCCATAATTATCTAGCATCCAATTATCAAATTCACTTGCAAGATCACGTTTTAGAATACTTTCTCCTTGACAAACCATAATTTTTTCATTAATGAATTGTGAAAGTTTATCTTGTTGAATACGATAATTTTCACTAGATGTATCTACTTTTGCACACTTTTTCACTATACCTTGCTTTTTTTTTGCAATTTCTACTAACATTGACATAAATATAGGTACCCACTTATGAAAATGATCGTCTTCTAATGTATAATTTTTTTTGAATTGATATGGTTTTTTTAGATCATTATCAACCGGATTCTCTGTGAAATAAGCTTCATGATCAACTTGTTTTATACGACGCCATGATCCTTCAGTTTTATCATTAACCTCAAAAGGAACATTTGTCAAAACAATAGGTACAAATTGAGGTATAAAAGATATCATATCTTTCCCATATAACGGTCTTCCTGATATTTTATCTGTCCCACCTGTAAATCTTTTCATAGTTGCTTCATTCAATACAGCATTACTAGAAATTTCACTTGTAACAGTAACACGACGGCCACGTAAATCCATTATTTCAGGTGATGCTTTACCTGGTTTAACCTCTTTACTAATTAAAACATCACAACTAAGTTCACCATAATAATCTCCCATCATTAATTCAATTAATCTTAACATTAAACTTTTACCATTTGAACCACAACCAATAAACATGTAAAAATGAGACATTTTATTTCCTCCAATTAATAGACTGGCAAACAATTCCCAGATAAAATCATGTAATTCTTCATCAGGGTAGATTTGTTTAACAAAATTACGTAAATTTTCACAATCATCTTTATGTTTAACAATTGCTTTGTTATAAGGAATATAATTTATATTAGTGCTCATTGTTAAGTAATCATCTGGATAACCTGGTCTAAAATTTTTTTCTTTAAAATCATATACACCATTATTAAAACATAATAAATAATCATTTTTATCAGCATTATCATAAAATGTAGAATCTAAAAATAAAAGTGATGCTTCGCTTAATATAGCCCTTTTTTTTGAACCATCTTTTAATTTACTACAAATTTTACAAATTCTACCAATTTTCTTTTCTAAATTAGAATAAATATCAGATTCTCTTTCAATTTGATACATAGCATTAACTGTTTTGACCATTTTTTCTTGAAATATATCATGTATTTTTGTTGATAAATGTAATAATAATTCTGCTTCAGCTGAAGCTAGTTTCCAATGATTATTTATATAAACATACCATACACTATTATTATTATTACGGCTGGCACATATATATTTATCTTTATACATACAATGTAATATACAACCCATATCCCAGTCTGTTCCATATGGATCTTTTTCTTTATCATCTTTGCTTTTAGTTGGTCCTCTAATTGGTGCAAGAGCTTTTTCTACATAGTGATCTATCGTTGTATTATATAATTTAAGGTATTCATTTTCGTTTGGTGATTTAGTTTGATAATAAGATTTAGCCCATCGAATAATGGATCTAGAAGTTTTACAACCTTCACCTACTTTAAATTCTTCCCACATATCGCGATATTCACTTATGTCACAAATACTAAATTTAGTTGATTTTGCACTGAACAACATCCAAGTACCAAATAAACGTATATCGGTGTTTTTAAGTGCCCATCCAACACGAATCCACTTTCCTTGTTCATCAGAATAAATTTCAGGTAATATCATTGTATAATCATGTGCTTCTTTCATTTTTAAATCTGTACTGTTTGTTAAATCACATTCCATTTGTTTTTTTACAATTTCATTTAATTCATCTATTGAAGTAACATTTACAATATTTTGATAATCTAAAAATTCTGATCTAGTCATTGTTCTAATATTATTTTCACTTACGTTTACTCTTCTTGGTTTTGTAATTTGTTTTTCACATATACTTATACCTTTTTGAGTTTTTTCTAATATTAAATTATTTTTGTATTGAGCAGATATTTTTTGAAATTTTTCAACATTATTTGAATATTCAGAAATGTCGTCTTCTTCAAGTAAACAAAATTGTTTTTTTTCATTTTCGTTATATGTTATTGAATAATGATATATCATTTGGTATGCTTCATTGCCAGGTTTTCTTGAACCATAAAAACACCAATTATTTGGTTTATGACTTCGCATTATACTATCATCAACAACATCATGATATTTATAATATGTGTCATCATTTTGAATATTAATTAATGGCAATTTATCTAATACTATATTTATTTTCTTTAAAACCTCATTTCGTAATTCATTTATAATATTACGATGAGATTGTATATCTATTAAAATATGTATACCGTCTTTTACAATTACATTACCATTTTTATTCTCTCTATTTATGTGAGGTTTTTCAAAAATGTATACATTAAATTTTTCATTTTCTTTAAAAATAAAGAATTCTTTTAAAGAGTTAAGAAATACATCAATGATTGATTTAATGTCTTCTTCCGTATGTTGTTTAGTTTCTATTTTCTCTCCATATCTAAAGTCTAAATCAACCAATATCGGTCCAAAGCATTCTTCGTCATCTATTTGTTTTTCTGTAATATAAAAATGATTTCCTTTATTAAAACAATCTTCGATATATTGTTGGTGAAACTCTTTTAATTTATCTTGAGGTATATAATATGATGCAGGTCTTCGTGTTTCACCCGGACCAGGAGGAAAACTTGTATGTGTAAAAGATATTTGATTTGATTCATCATCATCATCTCTTTTAATAAATTTTATATTTTGTTTAGTCAAAAATTTATCAGTTTTTGTATTTTTCTGCATGTAAATATTATATATATAAATATAATATATACTTAAATCAATTTTTTTAAATAATAAAATATATTTTTACATGATATATCATCATAAATATTTTAATGATAATATTATTTTTGAGACGTTATAAATAATAAAATCGAATTTATTTGATAAATCAAATTTATTTTCATTAAATATAAATCATGAATATTGATATTAATATTGATATTATAAAGACAATATATTCGTTTGACTTTACATTACCAGCTATAAATAATGAAATTAGAGAATATAAAAATCAAATATTAAATAATAATGCATATAAAATTCAAAAATGGTATATGAGAAACAAAATTGAAAAACATATGCCTATTCTATTTATAGACGAAATACCATTGTATCAAAAATGGTACATTATTCGTTTGTATATGAAATTTTATCCAAAGGAAGATTTAAAATTATTTCCATATTATATTTTGCGTAGTAATAGAAATTTAATGGATAAATTATCAAAACATGATATTTATAATTTTTGGGAAAAAAAAGGTTATGAAATATCATGTTTTAATGTTTATTCATTCTTAAAAAATTGTAATAAACAAGAAATTCTTAGTGGTGGGTGGTAATACATAAAAATATAATATTTATAATGTTTTTTTATCATTTAATTTTTCGTCTAATAATGATAAACAATCACTTGACGAAGTTATAAATATTCCTGGTATTAATGCGTGTATTAACGCTTTTTGTGCTGCAATAAAAAATTGAAAACTTAATGAAGATGAAAATTTTAAATGTTCTATATAATTCATGTCAACATCTTTAAGATGATCTATTGATTCATTATATATATTTTTAATATTATCTAAACATTGTAAATTTTCAAAACTAGATATTCTTGAAGACATTTATAATATAATATTATTAATACTATTTATTATATTTTTAAAATAATATTAATTTATAATTATTTTTCTTTGGTGTTAGAATTAGATTGGGAGGAGTTTACTTCTGTTGTTATTTGTTGTATGGTGGCTAAATTACTTACTAAATATTCTATTGGGTCAATTTTCAAAGTTATGTCTATTAATCCTCTTTCAACTGCTTTATCATAACTTTTATTAACTTTTTCTGTAATTCCTCTTATAAATGTGTTTCTTGCTTTACCACTGTCAAAGTGTTTAAATTTGTCTGCATTCATACACCAAAATTTATACAATAAAAATTTATGTAAAATAACCCTATAGTCATCCTCTGCTTTTGTAACATGAGGTTTTAATTTATTTATCAATTTTTCCCCTTTCAACGAATGTTTTAATTCAGGAAAAGCTTCTTTGAGCTTAGCCTGTAATTCTTCTTGTTTAGCTTTTCTTAACTGAGTATCCACATTACTTTCTATGGTTTCTCCTTTTTGTCTTGTATTAGGAATTTTATGGTTTTCAAGTAGTTTTATTTGTGATTCAATTGATTCTAATATTGTATCGTCATAAGTTTCATGTTTATTTTTTAAATTTGTAATAGTACTATTACATAATCTTCCTTGTGTTATTTTTTTTAATCCCATATTCTTAAATATACTTTCTAATTCTTCTGCTATATCGTCTTGTGGTCGTATATCGTCTGGTTGGTTATTTGAAACATGTGATGATTGGTCATTTCGTAAATTTGTTGAGAATATATATTTATGTCGTTCACTAGTTACTTTTGTTTTCATTATGTCAAATAATTTTTGCCATTCGATATTATTTGCTTGATCATTATTTACTAATGTTTCCCATGTTTTAATAGCATCAATAACATCATCAAAGGTTGGGTTATTATCTTCAATCAGTTTTTCTCCTTGATTTGTTCTTCCTCCATTTCCTGAAGGAAAACCCATAAAATTTTTTCCATAATGAATGTGATAACTTCTTAAATCAGTATCCTTTATTTTAATAAAGGATAGTGAATTGTCTTTTTTGTCTGGTATTTTTTCTAATAATGGTGTTTGATTTTTACTTATTGATTTATATTGTTTAAAACTGTCTTCTAATAACGTAATAAAAGCAGGAGGTTTTCCTCCTACTAAATTTTTTCTTGTTTTTTTAACGTTTTTAACCTTAACTTTTCTAGTGTCATATTTTTTTTTTATTTTTTTGATATTATTTTTAGTTACATTTTTTCTATTTTTTCTATTTTTCTTACTATGATTAAACATTATATATATAATATAAATAATAAATTTTGTTCTTTTTAAAATGACAGAAACCTTGTAAATTTAATAAATACAATTATTACTATTTATTATATTTTTAAAATAATATAAAATTAATTTGATTTAATTATTTATTTAAAAATGGCTAGTTTTGAAAAAGAGTCAAGTAATAAAATGATGCCAAGGGAAAATGCTCAACGATTACTAAAGGATGTAAGATCTATATACAAAGAAACATTAGAATCACAGGGTATATATTATAAACATGACGAAAATGATATGACAATTGGATATGCATTAATAACAGGTCCTGAAGATACCCCTTTTTCTTTTGGAAATTATTTATTTGAATTTAATTATCCATCAAATTATCCATATTCTCCACCAAAAGTAATTTTTCATAATTCTTATGATAAAGTTAGATTTCATCCCAATTTATATAGAAATGGTAAAGTATGTATTTCAATATTAAATACATGGAAAGGAGAACAATGGTCTTCTTGTCAAAATATAAAAAGTATTTTATTAACTTTATGTATGATTTTAGATGATAAACCATTATTAAATGAACCAGGTATTACAGAAAAACATGGCGATTTTGAAAAATATAATTCAATAATAAAATATGCTAATTTAAAATATAGTGTTTATCATTTACAAGATAATTATTTTTTGCCTTCAAAATTTGAAATATTTAAAGAAATAATTACTAATAATTTTAAAAATAATTACGAAAAAATAATCAAATATATAGATAAATTACAATCATGTAAAGAAAATAGAAAAAAACATGATATTTCTGTTACTATATACAATATGTCAAATATTCAAATTGACTATAAAACACTTCGTAAAGAAATAGAAAAATTACAATAATAATAATAATAAAAATTGAAATATAAAAACTATATAAATATATATATAATTATAAATAATGAATTTCTGTAATGTATGCGATAATATGTTTTATATGAAAATAAATGAAGATAATGACAATGAATTATTATTTTACTGTAGAAAATGTGGAAATCAAGATATTATTTTAAATAAAGATTTCATGTGTTTAACAGATTATACGGAAACTAATAAAAATTTTATTACATCCGCTATAAATAAATTTACGAAATATGACCCTACATTACCACATATACATAATGTAAATTGCCCTAATAAAGATTGCATTACAAATAATGATAAGGAAAACGAAACAAAATGTGAAGTTATATATATTCGTTATAATGATGTTGATATGAAATACATGTACTTATGTTGTCATTGTGATTATTTATGGAAAAGTGAGATTAAATAACTTTAAAATAATAGATAAAATATATATTTTATTTATTATTTTTAATTAGATATGAAGTAATAAAGAAAACCAAATGATATATGTATTGTTCTATGTATTAAATATTCATTTAATGGATACAATAATGGTGTATATAATACTATCAAAGCTTTCATTTTTTCTTTTACACAATCATCAAATATATACATATAACTTAGAATTATTGTTTTAGCAATAATCCAATTATAATCAACATTTATTAATTTCATATTTTGTACGTTCCATTTAGTATAATCAAAAGTAATTAATAGATAAATAAAACCTAATAAACTTATAAAATTTTGAATTGTTTTAAATGGATAACACATAGTAATGAGAAATAATATATTTAAAAATAATACAATTGGTACAATATATTTATTAATAATTTTATTATTATTATCAATTCCCCATAAAACTAAAAAAAATCCCAAAAAAACAACACTAGTTTTTAAATCAAAAATATCATAAAAAGATTTTTTCTTTAATATTGAAAAAAAACTAATCAAAAATACTATTCCAATAATGTACTTAATAAATGTATATTTTACTATGTAATGTGATGATAATATTAATAATATAATTGAAATCCATACTATTATTTCACTCATTAATATAGTATAATAATATTATTTTTCTTTTTAAAGACATGTTGTTTCGAAAATTTTAGAAGTAACTAGATATGGATCGCAGTTAGAACTAGGACGTCTGTCTTCAAAATATCCTTTTTCATTTTTATATGTTTCATTTCCTATTCTTACAGAAGCTCCTCGATTTGCAATACCATGAGAAAATTTATCATAACTAGCTGTTTCATGTTTACCTGTCATTCTTTTTTCATTACCTGTTCCATAAACAGCCATGTGTTCATCATGTTTTAATGATAATTTATCTATTGCTTCTAAAATATGTTGTATTCCTGTTTTATTTTCACAACCTTCGCGCATTTTTAGTGTACTATAATTTGTATGACATCCAGAACCATTCCAATCTCCTTCAATTGGTTTAGGTTCATAATCAACATATACATCATAATTCTCAGTTATTTTTTCCAACAAATATCTGGCAACAATCATATGGTCACCTGCTTCAATTCCTTCACAAATACCTATTTGAAATTCCCATTGTCCTGGAGCAACTTCAGCATTTATTCCAGTAATTTTAATGCCAGCTGTTATACATTTTTGTAAATGTTCTTCAGCTATATCTCTACCAAAAGCATTGTTATATCCAACACTACAGTAAAATTGTCCTTGTTTTGTTGTATCATCAAAACAAATAGGTTTACGCGTATATGGATCCATTAAGAAATATTCTTGCTCTAAACCAAACCAAGGTTTTTGTGACAAGTCTTTATCAAAAATTTCTTTTGCTAGTTTTCTATTATTATATTTAGCAGGTTCACCATTTGAACAATACGTATCACACAATAAAATAAAAGAATTAGCATAATCATAATTATCAGGATTATAAAATATTCGCACAGGATTTAAAGTTATTTCAGAATCATCGCCATTTGCTTGTTCAGTAGAACTTCCATCATAATTCCATTTAAATTTTTCTAAATAATAGGGTTTTATTTTTGAATTATTAATATATCTTGATTTTGTATCACAAATATCATTATATGTATAATATTCATTTATTACTTTAATTTTACTACGTAATTCTCCTTTTCCACCAATCCATACATATTCAATAACAGTAGTATTAACCATTATTTATAATTATAATTATCTTAAATCTTTATATTATAATTATAATCAATTAAACCATTGGTAAATCACTTATAAGTGTGGTATTATTATTATTAGGTTTCTCTAATTTACTATTAATTAATTTAGATAATTCATTTCGCATATCATTTTCATTAATTATATTATTTTCAATTATTACTTTTTTTTCTTCTCCTAATATTTCTTGATTTTGATTTTGTATTTCACTATTTATTTGGATTAAATTAATATCTTGCGATTGTTTAATATTTTCTTTTATTATACCTACATTTTCATTTAGCGAATTATCTTTTTTTGCTTCATCTATTGTAGTAAATAATTTTATTTTCATATTTATTGTTAAAAAATCAAATAAATAATGCATTAAAAATATTATTATAATAGAAAAAAATACTATTTGTATTGTCCACAACATTTAAAATATATTTAGATTAGTTCATTTCACTTATAAACGAGATAAAATCTTCTTTTATAAATTCATTATTTAAATCAGCATGACTATATGCTGCATGTTTTTCATGTAATTGAAAATATATATCATAAATACAATCATTATCTATATCATATTCTATTATACAATTAAATGGTGAGTTAGGTCTTAATTGTAATCTATATATATATTTAGAAAGTGTAATATTATTATTAGGTATACAAGAAATGAATTCTTGTTTTTTTTTTACAATTGTTCTATCAAAAAATAATTTTTTATTTAAAACATAATCTTTCATTTCTATTATTTCATTATCTATAAAATCTATTTTATATATTTTATTATTTTCTATTTTAAATACTCCACAATCACTATATATTTCTATACTATGTTGCTTCTTAAATAAATATTTTGAAACTAATTCTTCAAATATTTTTTTATTTTTAATTTTTAAATTTTCAATATATAATTTCATTCACAATGATATAATATGAATAAAGTATTTAAACCTTAATTTTATACTATTTACAATAGACATGACAAACACACTAATTATTGTTGAAAAAAATACTAATTTAAAAGAAGTATCTAGTAATATTAATGATTTAAATATTGAAAAAATAAGTAAATTATGTGGATTTAGAAAAAGTGATGGATTTGAAGAAGCAATATGGGAGGTTGAACACGAAGAGTGTATATTTGATATTCATTTATTTGGTAAAACTGAAGGTCGTGCTAATAGTGAAAATAAATATGATTTTCCTCCTCCAGTAGATGAAACATTGTTTTTTGGAAATTGTGCTCTTATTGCTTGTAAAAATAATACAGAAGAAGTTATTAATCTTACAATTAAAATATGGAATGAAATTTATGAACTTTTATTTGGTGGTTTTGAAGATTTAGGTTCAGATGATAGTAGTGAAGAAGATGAACTAGACAATATTCCAGCTGAAATGAAAACCGATGAAGGATATCTTAAAGATGGTTTTATTGTAGACGATGGTGAAGAATTAATCGTTGATAATATTAGTGAAGAAGATGAAGAGGAATATGAAGATAACGATGAAGAACTAGAAGAAGAAATGTATATTTATTCTGATGAAGATTAATATAAAAAATTGATTTAATAATATGTAGTTATTAAATAAATAAAAAAAATGTTTCAATTACCATTAGATTTACAAAAACTTATATATGAATTTGATAATACAAAATTAGTAAATTTCAATAAATGTTTAAAAGAAATGAAATATATTATTGAAAATCATAAAATAATGATTATTTATAATGAAAGACAAAATAAAGATTATCAATTGTATATGGATTACGTTAAAAGGTTTCCTGGTTTTGCATTTAAATGGATAAAAAATCATAAATGTTATTAATTCTGTAAATTGTATATTTTATAAAATATAAAAAGACCATAAAAATTTTTGGAAAATATATCTAAAATATTATATGAAATATTTTTTTGTAATAATGGAAATAATGCTGCAACACCATACAAGGCCCATACAAAAAACATGTAATTAAATAGTAATTTATTAATAGGTGTTGTATTTTTTACGTAAGCATAATCTTCATAAATTATGTAAAATGTTTTAATAAAAAAATAGAATCCTATAGGAATCGCTATGTATTTTGGTAAAATATTAGTTTCACCTAAAAATCCAAATAATAACATGAGAGCATTGTAAATAACAATATTTACAATATTATTTTTATTATCATTAAAAAAATCTATTGCACGATATTTTTTTATATTATCTTCTTTGCGTTTTTTTGTATAATCAAAATACATTATTGTAGATATTAACATAATTGGTGTAGATAATACCCAATCTATATATCTTTTTGGTGTAACAGATTTTAAATCGATTGATACAATGTAAGTAGCTATGTAAATGTAAAATATAAATTCAATAATTTGTGAAATTGTTTCAATCCATAATATATCTCTTAATATCAAATCTTTTTCATTTAATGGAAATATCAAAC